>OLNC01000058.1_pt1 | contig 122749 bp, 109 predicted proteins | sample 1672011 | NCBI WGS metagenome assembly OLNC01 (sample SAMEA3136636, study PRJEB25190) | human gut metagenome | biome: human gut; feature: human-associated habitat; material: faeces | place: Austria | collected 2013
CGTTAAAGAATTTTCGAGAATCGTATGTGTTTCACTGTTTAGTTATCAAGGTTCTCTGTCTTTCGACAGCTCATTTATTTTATCACTGTCATTTTCGTTTGTCAAGAACTTTTTAAGTTTTTTCAAAACTTTTTAAATGACTTTTTGTGATTCGTCGTTGCATCAGCAACTCGTTTACTTTATCACATCCAGCAAAGAATGTCAATAAGTTTTTTTCATTTTCTTTTAGCTTTTTAAAAGTATCAAAAAAAAATCCGCTTCATATCGAAGCGGATTAAAGTATATCATTATGCTTTCTCTGCGTCAAGTGTTTTTTGTTATTTTTTGTAAAATACATCCATAAAGAAGTTTACCAGTACATCATGCTTATATAATGCCTGCAAAATGCTGTCTTTTTCAACCAGTTCCAGGCCGCTTTTTCCAATATCACTGCTGCATAATATCGTCAGAAGTAAAAGTGCGATCCAGATAAAAAGAATTCCCTTCGCTACACCGACAATGCCTCCTGTCAGCCGGTTTGCGCCACTGATAAGCGGCAACCCCGCAATCATATCCAATACAAGCATTGCCACACGTAACATCAGATTCGCAAGCGCATAGGCAAGCAGATACGATAGTCCGTTTATAATTGCCCGCGCCAGATACTCCGAGACATAGTCTCCAAATGTATCGACCGCAAGATATTGATAGGCTTCCTTTGTATTGTTAGCCGCCAGATTTTTTTGCAGTATTTCCGGAAGAGGAAGCTGACTGATCAGGCCGTCTTCCGTTTCTTCATCCTCTCCGTTACCTTCCGTCGCATCCTGACTGTCAGAAAACTCGCGACAGCTCTCCTGTATTTTATCATACAGAGAAGTTTTTTCCATAAGGAATGTATTTACATACGGATTAATCGTCCATGCAAGCGCAAGCGCAAGAAAGACAAAGAAAATTGAAACAATTTCCTTTATAAATCCTCTTCGATACCCTGTATATCCGGTAAAAAGCAGCACTCCGATCGCAGCAATGCCTGCCCAAGTCACATTCATAAGCCACCTCTCAGCTGAGTTTGATCACATCAACTCCATTATCAAGAACCAGAAGATATCTGTTCCAGCCTGTTTTAATAAAGTCGCTGATTGTGCCATCCACTGTGCCACTGTACTTTTCGACACCCCTGCTGTTCATCACACTGATCTGAGAGCTGTTGTACAGAAGTATGTTTCCGCCGCTGGCCTTGATTGTTGTATACGGAATATTGAATTTCTTTTCGAACTTCAGACTTCCATCCGTCGAATAACCGCGCATGGTATATGGTTTATCTTTATCTCCGTTTTTGAACACCAGACCGATGATATTATCGTCATAAAATGTGCTGACGATTTCTTTATCAACTTTAATTGTTTCAACTTCTTTCGGAATCTGACTTCCTTTATAAAGAGTAAAACCGTCATCCCGAATAGCTGCCGAACGATTTCCATCCAGATACATGATCTGTGGAATCACCACGCCATCATACGTGTAGCCACTGACAATACGATCATCTTCACTCTGTCCGACATCTCCAAAGTTATAAAAAGCAACGTAGCTTGTCGTTTCACTTCCGTCAACAAACTGATAAGCAACCATCATAATGTCGCCGCTGTCCGATACTGCCACATCCAGTGGATAGCCCGGATCTGCAAGATGTGTCTGGTTCTCTGCGATCAGCGTTCCATCAGATCCGTAAAAATTAATCCACGTTGCATCACCGCCATCAAGAATAGCCGCAACCATGCCGCTGGATGACACTCTGGCTTTTATGATATTGTAAGAAGTTGTCACGCTGCCCGTCTCGCCATCTTTGTCAAACATTTCCAGAAGTGTACCGTCCTGATCCGCTATAACAGCCCGATCATCCCTTACATCCGCCACCGGGTTCTGCATCTCATACAGCGTACTCCAGTAAGTATCCATAGTATCACTCACAAGTGAGGCCCCGTCCGGACTGTAACGCAGAATTTTGCCCGACATCTCCGCATAGTTAGTTGCCACAACATCCTCCTGCTCGCTCGCAGACAGAATTTTGTAATTATGGTAACTTCTCTTTTCCATGTAAAAGAAAAAGAGCGTCGCAACTGCTGCCACAGCCACAACAGTCATCACCGCACGACGTATTACTGCACTCCGGTGCTTTGACAGCCGTTCCTGATAGGCGTCTTCCGGCGTTCTGTTCTGCCGGCTCTGTTCCATCTTTGCGCGTTCAGCTTGAAGTTTTTTCTTTTTGTGTTTCCTTTTTATTTTTTTGATTATATTTGCCATTTTTATCCTTACCTTATAATTTGGTATTCTGTGCATTTTCTTCTGTGCATTCTGTCTGGCAGAATGTCAATATTTTTATTATATCAAATTTTTTTCGGCAATACAATTACGGCAGTACAATTATCTGTCCCGGATAAATAATTTCATCTTCTGTAAGTCCGTTCGCCCGACATATTTCCGCCACTTTTTCCATCGTTCCATATTTCGTTATACTGATCTGATAGAGCGTATCCCCCGGTTTGATCACATAGGAGCTCCCGGTTCCGGCCACCGTCTCAGCCGTACCGTTTCCTGCAGTATCAGAACTTTCTGCCGCTGTGCCTGTTTCAGCTGCCAGTTCCTGCCGCACACGCTGTTCTGCCTTTCTGTCATCAGATTCTTCTCTGTATATCTCACTCTCTGTTCTGGTTCCCGGTGTCGGAGTGATATTTTGCCTCATTGCCGATGTTGGCGTTGGCTTCACCTTTTCCTCTGCCCGAGGTGTTACACTTACTTTCGGTTTTGTTGTTACCTTTGGTGTTTCTGTGATCTTCGGTATCTGTGTCGCTGTCGTTTTCACATTTTTAGTTTTCTCCTTTATAACAGCAGATGTAGTCTCCGTTACTTCCTGTGACATTTTATTACCATTCGAATAATTCTGGTAAAACTGCACTCCGACTGTCAGCACAGCCAAAGCAAGGCACGCTGTTGCCGCATAAGAAAACATCGATGTCCTGCCCCCGTCTTCTTTTGGATGATCCGAGTGTTTCTTCTGAATAATCTGCCGAAATGCACGCACAGCATCATCATGTACTTCTTCCTCCTGTGGCGCAGATAATTCCGGATTTTTTTCTATCATATAATTTTGCATCTGCAGATTTTTTTCATAATAAATATAAAATCCGCTCTGTTTTACCATAAAGCTGTTTTCATAATGAAAAAAAGCTTCTTCGTTTTCCACCGGGTCCATCAGCATCAGCACTTTTTCTCCTCCGAAATGCTTGAGATGTATGCGAAGAATCATTTCCGTCACTTCCATCTGCTGCATCCTGCCCCCAAGAAACCATCCGACAATTTCTTCCCCTTCAAAATATTTTTCGGCATCCTCATGAATCTGCTGCCACATGGCATCTGTAAACTCAACGTGTTCCCGCGAAATTTCTCCGCCTGAAACAAGCACTGCACCTCTGATAAAAAGACAGCATGTCCCGGCATCCCATTTCGTCTCCCCCATAAAAACAGCCAGATGGCGTTCTTCTTCCTCTTTATTCTCTCCGGAAGCCGCGGCACGCCCCAGAAATGTATACACATAATCTTCCATATAGACCCTGTAATTCTGATCTGTCGTTCCTATCTGCCGTACATTTCTGGGCAACTGAAAAATCCCTTCATTTCCTTTTGCATACTGCTTTTCGTCCTTGTAGACAACCTCTATCATGTCATATCACCCCTTCAGGCACCAGAATAGCACAGGAAAGTTGCGGATTTTAGCAGAATCTAAGAGCGCAGCAAAAGAATTTAGCGACATATTTTGCAGTGCGCATATTTTTTTCTCAGGAGGATAAAATAGAAAATAAAAGATGCGGAGATAAAGCTATGACTTTTTATATAGATACACGCTATGCAAATTGTTCCCTTGAAATTTGCAGGCTTTTAAAAGCATGCATTCTCGAACAGACGCTCGAGTGGTCTGAAATTATATTTTTGTGCATCGGTACAGACCGTGTCACCGGCGACTGCCTCGGTCCCTATATCGGTGCGCAGCTCAGCAGCCATGTATTCCCGATGGTTCATGTATACGGTACGCTTTCAGCTCCTGTTCATGCGCTCAACCTTACCGATACCATGCAGGAAATACAAAAGTGTCATCCCGGCAGTCTGATCATCGCCATTGATTCTTCACTTGGACAAAAAAAGCACCTCGGGTATGTGACCATTTCAAATGGCGCACTCTACCCGGGTGCCGCTGTTCATAAAAAGCTGCCGCCTGTCGGACATATTCACATTACAGGAATTGTCAATGTCTCCGGTGTTCTGGAACATCTGACACTCCAGACGACACGTCTGTCCACCGTGATCTCCATTGCCGATCAGATCACTGATGGTATTTTGTATATGATACCGCTGATCTCAAAATGCGGATTTATACAAATTCTTTGACCTGTTTGTAGATACCCTCTGCGTCCAGGCCATATTTCTCAAGAAGAGCTACTGCCGGACCGGATTCTCCGAATACATCATTGACACCGATACGTTTTACCGGTACAGGTGCTTTCTCGGAAAGGCATTCGCATACAGCTCCACCAAGACCGCCAATCACAGAATGTTCTTCGACAGTTACAACTTTGCCGGTTTCTTTGGCTGCTGTAACGATCAGATCTTCATCCAGAGGTTTGATGGTATGGATGTTGATCACTTTTGCATCAATTCCGTCTGCAGCAAGTTTTTCTGCTGCTTCAAGGGATGCTGCAACACAAAGGCCGTTAGCAACAATTGTTACATCTTTTCCCTCACGAAGAACGATTCCTTTGCCCATTTCGAATTTGTAATCTGGTCTGTCGTTGATTACCGGAACAGCCAGACGTCCGAATCTCATATATACAGGTCCTACATATTCATATGCAGCTTTGACCATAGCTTTTGCTTCGATGTCATCAGCAGGGCTCATGACAACCATACCCGGAATTGCTCTCATAAGGGCAAAATCCTCGCAGCACTGATGAGTCGCACCGTCTTCACCAACGGAAATACCACCGTGAGTTGCGCCGACCTTTACATTCAGATGTGGATATGCAACGGAATTGCGAAGCTGTTCGTAAGCACGTCCTGCTGCGAACATTGCAAATGTGCTGACAAAAGGTACTTTACCGGTAGTAGCAAGACCTGCACCGATACCTACCATATTGCATTCTGCGATACCACAGTCGATGTGACGATCCGGAAATTCTTTCTTAAACATTCCTGTCTGAGTAGCTGCAGCAAGGTCAGCATCCAGAACAACAAGATCATCGTGTTCTTTACCAAGTTCTACCAGAGCGCTTCCGTAGCTGGCTCTTGTGGCGATTTTCTTTACTTCTGACATAATGCTTCACCTACTTTCTCCAGATCTTCCATTGCCTGTGCATACTGCTCGTCGTTCGGGGCTTTTCCATGCCATCCGACCTGGTTTTCCATAAAGGAAACGCCTTTGCCTTTTACGGTCTTCATGATAATGGCTGTCGGCATTCCTTTTACTGTTTTTGCTTCATCGAATGCAGCCTTGAGCTGATCCATATCATTTCCGTCTGTAACATTGATCACATGGAAATTAAAAGCTTCAAATTTCTTGTCGATCGGATACGGTGAGCATACTTCATCCACCTGACCATCGATCTGAAGTCCATTGTTGTCTACGATCACAACAAGGTTGTCCAGTTTGCGGAATCCTGCAAACATGGCTGCTTCCCATACCTGGCCCTCCTGGATCTCACCATCACCAAGCAGAGTATACACTCTGTAAGATTCGTTGCTGAGTTTTGCGGAAAGTGCCATACCTACTGCAGCAGAGATTCCCTGTCCCAGAGAACCGCTGGACATATCAACGCCCGGAATATGTTTCATGTCCGGATGTCCCTGCAGATAAGATCCGAGATGGCGAAGTGTCTTGAGGTCTTCTTTCGGGAAATATCCTCTCTCAGCAAGTGCAGAGTAAAGTCCCGGTGCAGTGTGACCTTTAGAGAGGACAAAGCGGTCTCTGTCTGCTTTCTTCGGATCTTTCGGATCAATGTTCATTTCTTCAAAATACAGGTATGTAAATAAATCTGCTGCTGACAGGGAACCGCCCGGATGGCCGGCTTTTGCAGCATGAACAGCGGTAACGATGTCTTTGCGGACTTCGTTCGCAATTTTCTGAAGTTCTAATTTCTCCATGATGTTCAATTTCTCCTTTTAATAGTTTGCAACAAACTTATGCTACAATTAATTTCCGCACTCGTCAAGTAATATGTACCTAAAAAGCTTTTTATTGCATTTTTATTTGTCACCGAACACTGCTTTATAATCTTTCTGGAATTTTTCGATTCCAGCATCTGTCAGAGGATGTTTTGTCATCTGCTCGATTACCTTGTAAGGAACTGTTGCAATATCAGCGCCGGCAAGAGCACACTCTGTTACATGGATCGGATGGCGAACGCTCGCGCAGATGATTTCTGTAGTAATTCCTGCAACATCAAACATTTCAACGATCTGGCGGATAAGCTGAAGTCCATCCGTAGAAATGTCATCCAGTCTTCCGAGGAACGGAGATACATAAGTAGCGCCTGCTCTTGCAGCAAGCAATGCCTGATTTGCAGTGAAGATCAGAGTAACATTGGTTTTGATTCCTTCTTTAGAAAGAACTTTAACAGCTTTCAGACCTTCTACTGTCATAGGGATCTTAACAACCATGTTCGGATGGATCTTAGCAATCTCACGGCCTTCTGCGATCATTCCTTCAGCGTCTGTAGTAGTAGCTTTTACTTCACCGCTGATCGGTCCGTCTACGATTTCTGTGATTTCTTTGATTACTTCGTTGAAATCTCTGCCTTCTTTTGCGATCAGGGATGGGTTGGTAGTAACACCACAGATAACTCCCATGTCATTTGCTTTACGGATATCGTCTACATTCGCTGTGTCAATAAAAAATTTCATTGTGAAATACCTCCTGATTTTTGCGTTTTTGCTTGATATTTTTATTATAACAGACTAAAAATTCAGGTCAAGGCGGAACATAATTATTAATTAATTTTCTATTAATATCTTTGTATTTATAAATTGTATTATAGCGTTTTCTCCGCATTTGCAAATATAAAAAAAGCCTGAAAGTACGGTTTTTCACGTTTTCTTTCAGACTTTCATTCGATAATATTAATAATAATTTGATCATTCAAATTTATTTTCTTTTTTTCATATTTGCATATGCTGTCGTTTTTCTGGCGATCAGCTTCGGTGTGTACTCGATATTATAAAGACTGGTCGGCTGTAATCCCGTATAAAACTGATCATTTATCGCAATCTTACGGATGATGATATCGCAGGCATCTCTGCCCTTCAACGCAACAAAATGATCGATCGTTGTAAGCGACAGCCTTCGGATACCGGAGTAAAAAATATCGTCGCAGCCGATGACCGACACGTCCTTCGGTACACGGATACGCAATTCTTCCAGCGCATCAATCGCGCCCAGTGCCATCATATCATTCTGACCTGCAATTGCGGTGAATTCTCTGCCTTCCCTGATCAGATCCATCGTAAGCTGATATCCCATCGAGTATTCAGAATCCATCCTCGGCAGTCTGCGGTCAACCGCCTCATCTGCCGCTTTTATCAGAACATGTCCGCCTAATCCTTCTTTTTCATATTCTTTGACAAATCCGTCAATTCTCCGGGAGCGCTGCCACTGGCGACGCGTAAGCGGTGGTGTGATAAAAGCCACATCCCTGTGACCGAGATCCAGAAGATGCCTTGCCATCAGACGCCCCACCATCGTGTTATCCTGATTAATTGCATCTACGGTTGTCGTCTTTTCTTTATTGCTGATGATAACAAGTGGTATCCTGCGCGCCAGATCCTCGACTTTTTTCTGAAAATCCGGATGCGGATTGCATGCATAAATAATTCCCTGCGGATCGATCGTACTGATCATCCTGAGATATTTTTCTTCCTGTCCAGCATCCCTCTGCGTGTTGCAGATAAAAACACCGTAGCCTTTTTCGTTTGCTACGGATTCGATACCCTGTAAAAGAAGGACGTAATATGGGCTTGTCAGCGTCGGACAGATCACAACGATCAGTTTTTCCTTTTTGGTACTGTTTTTATTTTTGCGGTGAGGAAGTTCGTATCCCAGCTCCCTCGCAGCGCGTTCTACCTTTTCTACAGTTTCCGTCGAAAAAGACACATCATTTCTCCGGTTCAGTATCATGGATACCGTAGCCTGAGAAACCCCTGCCCTCTGTGCGACCTGCGAAGAGGTTGCTTTTCGTTTTGCCACTCTCACATCCTCCTTCTGTCATTGCAGTCTATATCAGAGATCCACTCTGCCTTCCAGTGCGCGGAGAAGTGTTACCTCATCAATATATTCCAGATCACCGCCGACCGGCACGCCACTTGCGATCCTGCTTACCCGGATCCCGGTTGGCTTGATCAGCTTACTGATATACATTGCCGTCGTCTCACCCTCCAGACTGGAGTTTGTCGCAATAATCACTTCTTTGATGTCTTCGCTCTGAAGACGCTGCATCAGCTCTTTGAGCCGGATATCATCCGGCCCGATCCCGAGCATCGGAGAGATTGCACCATGGAGCACATGATAAACGCCCTCATATTTACCCGTTTTTTCATATGCGGCAAGATCTCTCGTATTTTCTACGACCATGATCGTACCTGCATCCCTTTTGGGATTGCTGCAGATCGGACAAAGTTCCTGATCTGTCAGCGTACAGCATTTTTTGCAGTAGCGGATCTTTTCTCTCGCCCCGGTGATAGAAGAGGCAAGCTGTTCTACCTGGTCTTTTGGCATGTTCATGATATGAAAGGCCAGACGCTGTGCCGACTTCGGTCCAATCCCCGGAAGATGCGAAAGCTGCTCGATCAGCTTATTGATGTGCGTACTGTAGTATTCCATCAGAAAGGAAGACCTCCGCCTAAACCGCCGAGTCCGCCTGTAAGTTTGGACATTACCGCTGTTGTTTCTTCTTCTACTTTACGAAGTGCTTCGTTGGTTGCTGCAACGATCAGGTCTTCGAGCATTTCAATATCGTCCGGATCTACAACTTCTTCGGAAAGTTTCACACCGGTCACTTCACGTTTACCGGATACAGTTACTTCTACAGCACCGCCGCCTGCAGTTGCGGTAAATGATTTTTCTTCAAGTGCTTTCTGGTTTTCTTCCATCTGACGCTGCATTTTCTGCGCCTGTTTCATTAAATTATTCATGTTTCCCGGCATTCCCATGCCCGGAAATCCTCCACGTTTTGCCATGGTGATATCCTCCTGATAAAAAATTAATCTTCTTCTATTACAACATCCATGTGAATATTGTCACGTATTGCCTGATCCACCGTAATCTGCGAAAGATTCGTCTGTTGATGATCTTCGGCTACAAGCATATGAAGCTCGATACTCTTGCCAAGCTTCTGCTCAATGATGGACTGCAGTTCTTTTTTGGCTTCGGAATCATCCGGATAAAGCCTGCCAAGCGGGGTCTGAAACTCCACATAAAGAATCGGCTCACCGGTCTCTCCGTTGTATTTCGGCACGGACTGCAGAAGTGCCTGTTTGAAAGCGGCTGTCGTCTGTCCGATGATCATCTTCCAGCTTGCCACGATCTTCTGCAGATCTTCCGGTGCTGCTTTCTGCGGTGGCCGCTCTGCCGGTTTTTCCGATTCGGCACTGCCTACTCCCGCACCGGCACTCTGCACGATCACCTGCTGCACCGGGCGCTCGTCAATTTTCTGTTCGAGTACACGGATACGGTCCAGCACAGAGTCCAGATTCGTCTCCATTGCCGGACGACACAGTTTGATCAGCGCAATCTCAACAAGCACACGCTTCTGCGTTGCGAAGCGGATCTGATTGGAAAGATCTGAAAAAATACGGATATAGCGCATCAGCGTATCGCTGTCCGTCATTTCACTTTCTTCTTTCAATAATTTCAGATTTTCGGAGGAGACATCGATTGCCTCCTCCGGATTGTCTGAAGTCTTTACAAGAAGCAGATTGCGCATATACCATGTGAAATCGCCCACAAACTGGCTGAGTTCTCTGCCTCCGACGATCAGATCTTCAAGGATCCTGATCGTGGAAGTTACATCACCCGCCAGAACTTTACGCAATAATTTACTGAATACTTCGGTATCCACGGCTCCCAGAACATCAAGGACCTTGTCATAAGTCAGTGTCTGTCCCAGATAAAAAGCAATACACTGATCCAGAAGGCTGAGTGCATCTCGCATGGAACCGTCACCGGCTTTTGCAACATAACGAATTGCTTTTTCCTCAGCTTCCACGCCCTCCACCTTAAGAAGTTCGCTCAGGCGTGCCGCGATCGTGTCAATCGAGATTCTGTGAAAATCATATCGCTGGCAGCGAGACAAAATGGTGATCGGAATCTTGTGTGCCTCTGTCGTTGCCAGAATAAAGATGACATAAGACGGCGGCTCTTCCAGTGTTTTCAGAAGAGCATTGAATGCTCCTGTAGAAAGCATATGCACCTCGTCAATGATATACACTTTGTATTTACCTTCTGTCGGACGGTAAGTTACTTCCTCACGGATCTCACGGATATTATCCACACCGTTGTTGGAAGCGGCATCAATCTCGATCACATTCATCGATGTGCCTGCCTGAATGGCTTTGCACATCTCGCATTCGTTGCACGGGCTTCCGTTAATCGGATGTTCACAGTTCACGGCCTTCGCCAGAATCTTTGCCACCGTGGTCTTACCGGTACCACGCGTACCGCAGAAAAGATACGCGTGTCCGATACGATTGGCATTGATCTGGTTCGTCAGCGTCGTTACAATATGGTCCTGCCCTTTGACATCTGCAAAATTATCGGGCCTGAATTTTCGGTACAGGGCAGTATAGCTCATGAATACACTCCTCTCCTGTCACTGCAGGAATTTATTTTAAAATAATCTGTTGGTATGTCTCAGTCTCCAAAACTGATTCCAATCTGTTTGGCAGCTTTGACGATCTGGTCTTTCGGTGAAACCATCTTGAGCTTGCCAGCACAGTCTGCAAGCGGGACTCTCTTGATCTTGCCGTTGATAACACCGATCATGATTCCGTATTCTCCATCAAGGATTGCTTCTGCTGCCCCGGCACCGATTCTGGTAGAAAGTACACGGTCATACGGGCATGGTTCGCCACCACGCTGGATATGTCCGGGAACAGTTACGCGAACCTCGCTTCCGATAACCTGGTTGATCTGATCTGCGATCTCATAGGAAACAGACGGATATTTCTTTGCTCTTGCTTCGAGTTTTTCTTTGTATTTTTTCTTCGGAAGTTCTGCATCTTCTTTGGAAATTGCCCCTTCGGCAACGGCAAGGATCGTAAAACGCTTGCCTGCTTTGTTGCGTTTCTCGATTGCTTCGCAGACCTTCTTGATATCGTAAGGAATCTCCGGAATCAGGATAATATCCGCACCACCTGCAATACCTGCATGAAGTGTCAGACTTCCAACCTTATGTCCCATGATCTCAACGATAAATACACGACCATGTGAAGTTGCTGTTGTATGAATACAGTCGATTGCATTTGTAGCGATATTCACCGCACTCTGGAAACCAAAAGTCATATCGGTTCCGAAGATATCATTGTCGATCGTCTTCGGAAGATGAATGATATTCAGCCCCTCTTCACGGAGAAGGTTTGCTGTTTTCTGTGTACCGTTACCGCCAAGGATCACGAGGCAGTCCAGGCACAATTTATAATAAGTCTGCTTCATGGCTTCAACCTTGTCGAGACCTTTTTCGTCCGGCACGCGCATCAGCTTAAACGGCTGACGGGATGTACCGAGGATCGTGCCTCCACGAGTCAGGATGCCGGAAAAATCCTTCGAACTCAGCATCCGGTATTTGCCATAGATCAGTCCTTTATACCCATCATCAAATCCATAAACTTCAAGGTCATCCACTGCGTTTGACAGTGCCTTTACCACACCTCTCATAGTAGCATTCAGCGCCTGACAGTCACCACCGCTTGTTAATAAACCAATTCTTTTGATCATAGTACACTTCCTCCTTACTGTGCACATCTGCACAAAGTGGTATGCCGTTACCGCCCGCTTTAAGGCGGCACCCATATTTGTCGTTACTGTTCACTCCGTTCACAGCAACTATTTGTCTACTATTATATAATACTTTACCCCCACTTGACAAGTATTCAAAAATCGTCTATACTTAAAGTCCGCGCAGCCGGGGAGATAGCGGTGCCCTGTACCTGCAATCCGCTACAGCAGGGGTGATGCCAATCTGAGGCTTGTATCTTGCAGAGCAGCCCTTTATAAGTGGCGTTGACGTCTGGGTCTTACGCAACAGGAATCTGTGAACCGTGTCAGGGCAGGAATGCAGCAGCACTAAGCAGAAGCTCTTGTGTGCCGTGAGGGTGCCTGGGCCGAGTTAACTGTAAAGGTAACGTCCATGGGAACATTTCGAGGTGCGGCGCGCGGAAAAAAGATGATTATATACTCTGTGGATATCATTTCCACGGAGTATTTTTTTATCCGTAAAAGAAGCATACAGAAAAACACCCTCCCTGCCGGTTCAGCCCGACAGGGAGGGTACACATTCATATGGTCTTCTGCTCAGTGACCGGTCCGCTTTTATTTGCAGATCTCAGCAACGACCTGATTGATCAGCTTACCATCTGCTTTGCCTTTCAGATCTCCCATAACTGCTTTCATGATCTGGCCTTTGTTCTTTGTTGCAAGAACTTCGGCAAATTTTCCTTCGAGATAAGTACGGATCTCGTCTGCGCTCATCTGCTGCGGTGCATATTTCGCAATCACATCATATCTTGCCTGATATTCTGCGCGAAGGTCATCACGGCTTTCCGGGCAGGTATCCAGCTGCTCTTTTACGGTTTTCATTTCTTTCAAAATCACACGATCAACAAGTGCTTCCGGCACATCCTCCCGGCAGCCTTCATCGATGGCAGCTTTTTTGACTGCGGATACAAGAGAAGAAACTGCATCCTTTGTCGTTTTATCTTTTGCTTTCATGGCTGCGACCATATCTTTTCTTAATGCTTCCAGTGTCATTTCAAAATTCCTCCTCGTTCATTAAATTGTTATCATCATATCACTTTTCCGGCAAAAAACAAGTGTTCAGACGTTTATCTGTCCCCGTCCGCAGCTTCCTGTGCCTGCTGTTTTGCCAGCATTTTCAGGCGTTTTTTCTTTTCACGAAGCTCTTTAAAAAAATCCGAGAGCATGGTAGAACATTCTTCTTCCAAAACGCCCCGAGTGATCTTTACTTTATGGTTAAAACCTTCCACCTCCAGAAGATTCAACACCGATCCTGCACATCCTGCCTTCGGATTCATACTGCCGATCACAACTTCATCGATTCTTGACTGCACCAGTGCACCGGCGCACATCTGACACGGCTCAAGTGTCACATACATGGTACATCCTTCCAGACGCCAGTCACCAAGTTTTTTGCTTGCTTTTCGTATTGCATTGAGCTCCGCATGAGACAAAGTATTTTTGTCTGTATTTCTGCGATTGTAACCTCTTGCAATAATTTTGCCGCCCGAAACGATCACGCACCCGATCGGTACTTCCTCCAGTGCGCGGGCCTTTTTGGCCTGTCGGATGGCTTCTTTCATATATTTTTCCTGTTCTGTCAACGGAACTTCCTCCAAATTGCAATTCTTTCTGACTATTATCCAGTATAGTAAATGCCGGTTGCAAAATCAATGAGGAAAAATTAGAATAGAGCTATAGATTTCAATAGACAGGAAGTATGAACATGCCTAAAATACACGGTTTAAATAAAACAACTTTACTTGATTATCCCGGTCGCGTTGCCGCAACCGTTTTTCTGGGGCACTGCAATTTCCGCTGTCCGTTCTGCCAGAACAGTTCCCTTGTGTTAAATCCTGCCGAAGAACCTGAGATTCCCGAAGAAGAGGTTCTTTCTTTCCTGAAAAAGCGTCAGGGAATCCTCGAAGGTGTCTGTATCTCCGGCGGCGAACCTACGCTTGCCCCGGATCTTGAAGATTTTATACAAAAAATCCACAATCTCGGCTATCCGGTCAAACTTGACACAAACGGCACGCACCCGGAAGTTTTAAAAAATCTTGCCGATAAGGATCTGATCCAGAAAGCTGCTGTGGACATCAAAGCCTGTCCGGAAAATTATCCCTCTCTCTCCGGCATGCTGCATCCGCCGCTGGACGCAGTCCGTGAAACGGTTGATTTTCTGCTTCACGGAAATCTGGATTATGAGTTTCGGACAACCGTTGTCAGAGAGCTTCACAATGAAGAAGATTTTGTCCGCATCGGTAAGTGGTTAAAAGGGGCCAGCGGCTACTATCTCCAGGCATACAGGGACTCCGAAGAAGTCCTGCAGCCCGGTTTCAGCAGCTATTCTCTGGAAGAACTGGAACATTTTCGTGAAATTCTTTTAACAACCATTCCCGTTGTCGGAATTCGCGGAATCGATTAGACGGTACCAGTATCCGCCTTTTCCGCCCGGCACCTGAATCTCGCTGCTTTCTTTGAAATACGGAAAGCCAAACATATTCGCCATAAACCGCTCCTGCTGGTCGTATCGTCCCGGTACGCCGAGTACCGGCTGACCGCAGTGGTTCCTGCACAAAAGAAGATGTCCGAAATGATAATAGCTGTACTGGACGAAACGATTGTTTCGCAAAGGGCAGGTTCGCCGCCCCATATAGCAGAGATCCTGCGGCAAAATTTTACGACAGTCATGCAATTCCCCATCCTGAAACACATCACATGGAGTTCCGCATCTCCTGGAGTTCTGAGACTTTTGCTCCTGTGGTTTTCGATCCGGTGATTTCTTCTCCTGCGCATTCATCACTTCCTGATCCGGCGATACTGTTTCAGAATTTTGAACTAATGTACTGTCCGGCTCTGTCACTGACTGTGTGTGGAGTTCCTGACTCTCCGGGGTCTTCACTTCTGTCTGTGCAGCGTCTGCTTTCTGCTTCTCTATGTCTGCTATTTCTGCAGCTGACTTATCTTTCTTCGGATATTCTTTATCTTCTTTGCTTTCTGTTCTGCTATTTTTTTCATCTTTGCCGGATTTCACCGTCTCATCAGTTTCTGCCTTTCCATCTGACGCTGCACTTTCCGACATATTCTCCTGTATTCTCGGGACAACCCTGAAATTTTCCGGTCGGATTGGCATATCATCCCACTCTGTTCCGAAAAATCCACCCTGGTCAGTCGTAATGATCATTCCTCCCATTTCCTCCAGAGAATGTTCACTGTCCCCCATATGCTCAACAGAGTTCTCCAGTATGCAATTAATCTGTTCTTTTGCTGTCTCACACACACCAAGAAGGATTCCGTCTATACTTTCATCTTTCCGGACAAACCCATAAACACTGCATTCTGAGCCCGAAACCAGTCCCGGACACAGAAGATGCAGTTCTATCCTGCATACATTCCTCCATGCCTCAATCCGCACGAATCCACAGTTTACCCCCTTTTTTTCTTTTCGGTATTCATACACATATGCCACAAAACGCCGATACGCTGCCAAACAGCTCCCTCCCGCTTTTTATTTCACAAGAATCTTATTCTCTTTCCAGAGAATATATGCCGCTCTGATCCAGTTTTTCAGGGATTTCTTCATTTTCATATCCAGCATTTCTCTACTGTCCGCAAAGCCGATACAGCCTGGATACTGCGGATAAAATCCAATAAATTTTCCATCAGACCCATTCTTTATCTCATAATCTTCTTCAAACAAGATCTCGCAAAATGCGTCTTCTTCAAGTATTCCTTCATCATATAGCCAACACAGCCCGTCCATACTCTTCGGATACAGGTTCTTTTCCATATTTTCCAGACCGGTACAGCTCACTTTTTCACGTTTATCCACAATCTCTCCACTTCGTTCCCATTCTCTGTAGATATCCAGAAAATCCGCTCCATCTATACCGTATACTGTTTTCATAAACTCCGTATACTGTAATACAGGCTCTTTCGAGTCCGCATTGTTCTGTATTATGACGCAAAGCTGTGCAATTGCTTTTCCCCAGTCCTTGTTCATTTTTCCTCCTCCACACGTCCATACAAAAAACTTTCACCGCTAGCTTTTCCTTTGTGCTATAGCGGCAAATGTTTCCTTATTACGAAACATTATAACGAAATTCCTCGATATCATCAATACATAGATGTTTCTTTATTACGAAATATCAGGATATGGGGATAATTATGATACAGAAAATCAGAATGGACATGAGCATTGGCAGCAGCATCCAGAAGATGCGCTACCAGAATAAACTCACACAGGAGCAGGTAATTGCCCGCATGAATCTGATGGGTCTCCCAATCTCCAAAAGCAGTTATGCCAAGATCGAAACCAACCGCATGAACATCAGGGTAAGCGAGTTGATGGCACTGGCAGATATCTTTCACTGCGAAGTGGGGGACTTTTTCAAAGATCTAATTAAATTAAAATAATTTTTTCATTCTTTTTTTGTTTTTTATAATTTTCTCTTTTTCTTTAGTCCATTATGGACTTCCGTTATCAAAAAAACAGACACTACCTGTTTGTACGCAGATAATGCCTGTTATATCAAAACTGCTCTAACTTCTTACGGTCGCCGTATCGACTTCCGCCGGTGTTTCTTTGCTTCGTAGAGAAACTGATCTGCTGTCGCGATCACCTGTTGGATATCCGTCTGCGGCCCGGAGCAAAACTCAGCGATTCCGAGAGAGAGCTCCACCAGAAACGGTTTATCTGATTTTTCATTAAAATATGTGCAGGCGTCTTTCACACGTTTACGGAATGTTTCCTGATACCCTTTTTCGGTACATTTCAGAAGAATCAGAAATTCATCTCCGCCCACACGCGCCAGAACGTCATCGCTTCGAATACATCCTCTCAGAATCTCCGCCACACTTCGAAGTGCAAAGTTTCCTGCCGGATGTCCCCAGTTATCATTGATCTCTTTCAGATGGTCAAGATCTCCGCAGATCAGATAAGTGCGCTGTCCCTGTTCTTCATGACAGAATTTTTTTGCTTCTTCTGTAAATCCTCTGAGATTCAAAAGGCCGGTCAGCTCATCATTCGCAGACATAATACCCAGAATCCGATTACGTTCCCGGATCATTTCAAGGTCTTTTGTCATCTCGCGGCGTCTCGCCGCTTCTGCCTTGCTTATTTCAAGATAACGGAGAGAAAGCCCGATCTGCAGACTGATCACATAGAAGAACGGAAATTCTTCCTGCTGAATATCACATGCCAGTAAGCCATACTGTCTTTCGCCGGAAAACAGCAAAAAAATCATAAACTGATGTCTCTCTCCATCCTCCATAAGCTGACAGATTCCACCTTCTTTTGAAACCGGCAAACGGTCATAAAGATGAAATGCATCCACTTCTTCTTTTTTGTAATATGCTGCAAGACGCAGATTTTCCGGACATTTCCACTTGTCATCTTTGCAATAGACTACAGGCTCGTCCAAAAGGAAAAGATAAGTACATTTCGTCCGAAGTTCCCGCATATTTTCCATCGCTTCCAGAAGAAAAGCATGTTCATCATCCATGCAGTCATTTAAATTTCGTGCAAGAGACGGAATAAACCAGGACTTTCTCTGAAAATTGATCAGTTCCAGTTTCATATTCGTAATGGTACGGTTTAATTTATGTATCTGATCGACAAAATTCAGTGGTGTATTCGGTGTTTTGCCGTTTTTTTCCTGACATCCGCAGGACTCCCTGATACACAAAGAAACCGGGACACGTCTTGACAGTGCATCCTTTCCGTCAAGCTTATAAATCAGATCGTAGACCGCCATTCTGCCCATCAGAACACCATCCTGCACAACGGTTGTAAGTGCAGGGTCCATACCTGATGCCCGCTCGCAGTCATCAAATCCGGTGATCAGGATATCTTTTCCCACTTTCAGTCCACGCTTTTCGCATACACGGTAACCGGCAAATGCCATTTCATCGTTGGCAAATACAATTGCCTCGGCATTCGGATTATCATCAAGAAGCTGATCTACCTGACGGTCAACAAACTCGGAATAATCACCCTGTGCAATCATCTTGTCACTGACCGGAAGATGATATCTTTCCATCATTTCAAAATAGGCAGCTTTCCGCTCTTTTGCATCGGTATTCTGTGCCGGTCCGGATACAAAAAGAATATTGCTGCAATGATGTTCCTCAATCAGGTGCGCCATAACCAGCCGGATTCCCTGTTTGTTGTCACAGATCAGTGAATGGCAGTTTGGCTCATGCACGATTTCTGTGAGAAATACTGTCGGAATGGAATTAAATTTCAGCGCAAACCGCTCGGCGCTTTCGTTTTTCAGCTGAAGCCCGAGTGTACCATAATTGATGATCAGCCCGTCAAGTCCACCTATCAGACTGTAATCGTGAATCGTATTAAATTGATAGTCAAAAGAATTCTTATGTGTTTCGCCAAGCATATCCTCGAAAAAGTCTTTTGTCTGCGTTCCGAGAAAGAAACAGACATTGGCATCCAGTTCTTCTGCTGCCTCTGCAATTCCAAGGATGTGTTCCTTCGGAAAATATGTATGTACACCACCAATCAGAATCCCAATATTATATCGCCTATGTTCTTTCATGTCAGACACTCCTCTGAATGAATATACGCACACATTTTTGTATATTATACCAGTAAATCGTTGATCTGACCAGCAGATATTTAGTACTTTTTAGCAATATAATACGAGAGCGGAAATTTGAATTTTGATTGGAAAATGAAACGTTTTTGTAATAATCCGGAATTTCCATGTGGCATTCTGCTGTGAAAGATGTGTTTAAGGTGCGAAATGTTACATGTTTGTTACAAAATTAAAATGAAAGTGTTGATTATTTACGAAAATGTGTTATACTTAGCGTACAAAATATTTAAGAGGTGTTATTTTATGAAAAGCAAAAAAGTTCTTTCACTGCTTCTTGCATGTGCAGTGACCATATCTATGGGAACAACCGTATTTGCTTCCACAGAAGATCAGATTGCAGTAGCACAGGAACAGAAGCAGGAAGCGCAGGCAGGGCTTGCTCAGGCACAAGCGAACATCAGTGACCTGGAAAGCAAGAAACAGGAGCTTGAATCTTACCTGTCAGAACTGAATACTCAATATACAGAACTTACAGACAGTATTTCACAGCTCAGCGTGGAAGCCGCTGAAAAAGAAGAAGAGCTGAAAAATGTGCAGGCAGAGCTTGAAAAAGCAAAGCAGGATGCACAGGATCAGTACGAAGCCATGAAGATCCGTATTAAATATATGTACGAAAATGGCGGAAGCACAATGCTTGAGCTTCTTCTTTCTTCAAATAATCTTTCTGATTTCTTAAACGAAGCAAGCAACATCGCATCTATTTCTACATATGACAGAAATATGCTTAAGAAATATGAAGAAACACAGGAAGCAATTAAAACCCAGGAGGCACAGGTGGAAGAAGAATCTGCTTCTATCAGCAATCTTCTGACAGAAAAAAGCTCCAAACAGCAGGAAGTTCAGAATCTGGTATCCACTACCAGCGACAATATCAGTTCCTATGTAAACCAGATCAGTGCAAGTCAGGATGAGGCAAGCGCACTGATGGCACAGGTAAACAGCGCTGACAGCAGCATTTCACAGCTGATGGAACAGGCAGAGCAGGAACGTGCAGCAGAGGAAGCTGCGGCAGAAGCGGCTCAGGCAGCGGAAGCAGCTCAGACAGAAGATACTGATGCAGCTGATGAAGGTGACAGCACAGAAGATAGCTCTGAATCTGTTGATACAACTGAGGATACATCCTCAGACAGTACAGACAGCAGTTCTTCCGATGAAGTCTCTGCGGATACTTCAGTTGCGGAGGACACATCCTCAGACAGTGCAGACAGCAGTTCTTCCGATTCCGGTTCTTCCAGCCAGGGAAAATACCTTGGAAACTTTATGCTGACAGGATATTGTAACTGCGCACAGTGCTGCGGAACAGCAGGAAATGCAACTGCAAGCGGTGTTATGCCGACAGCAGGACATACTGTAGCGATGGCTGGTGTACCTTTTGGAACACAGCTTCTGATCAATGGTACCGTTTATACCGTAGAAGATCTTGGAACTCCTTATGGACATGTTGACATTTACTGTGGCAGCCATAGCGAGGCACTGAGCTTCGGATTACAGTATGCGGATGTGTACCAGTTAAATTAAAGGGGAATTTTAATATATACAGAGAACAGCAGGCCATGAAGGTCTGCTGTTTTGCGTTACATTATTTTAGAGATATGGTGTGCCTGGAATTTCCGGATAGGAACCCATGCCGATCAGAAGTTCCAGACCAATCTGGCGAGCCTCAAGTACAGCCGCCTTAACTGCACTGGCATCACCGGAGATACCGAGGATCACTTCATTGGAATGACTGGTTCCGATGCTTGGTGTCATATAGCAGGTAATATTTACTGCGGAGGCCTTCATTGCGGTGTCCGCCATCACAAGACCGATTGCAGCCGGGGAGCCTGCCATGAATCCGAATGCTTCGCCGGGTACTGCATGAAATGCTTCCTGTAATGCAGCGCCTGCACTTGCGGAATAAGTAAATTCCAGATGCCCAGATTCGCTGATATAAAGTTCGCCTGCATTTTTCTTTGTAAGTTCCAACGCAAGTTCAATCGCATGGCGCACATCTGAAACATCATTTCCGCCAATCACAATATAGTTTCCGTGACCGCCCCAGCCTTTGGTATCACGCGGGAATTCAATGGAAAGCACATCTGTGTTGGTTGCTTTTACTGCATCATCGATCGCTGTGATCTGTCCTGCAGCTCCCGTCCTTGAGCTAAACAGTCCGAGCGCATGATATTTGGTACCCACATTCATTTCTTTTAATAATGTATCATCAATTCCGGAAATCACCAGTCCAATCGTATCAAGGACGGTGGTTCCCACAAATTCTGTCCGTGTACAATGTGTACTGATACTTTTTACATCAATCATGAAAAAACTCCTTTCTGTTCTAATATTCATATTGAATCATCAGGAACAGATCTTTGATATAAATATAACGTATTATGTACTCGTTTGCAAGAAAGAACACCATTAAAACCTGCATTGAATATACTTTTAAATTTTTTTAAAAAAATTCAAAAAAAGTTGTTGACATTTGTATTTCACTATAATATAATATGTCTTGCGTCAAGCGACAAAGCAAAATCAAATAACGAAGTGTGGCTCAGTTTGGTAGAGCGCTGCGTTCGGGACGCAGAGGCCGCAGGTTCAAATCCTGTCACTTCGACTACTTGGCAGGGGCGCCGAAATTCTTGAGAAATCAAGGGTTTCGGTGTTTTTTTATGCTCAAAAAAGAGATTCCAAAAAGCGGGTAAAAATCATCGGTCACGAATTTAGTCACGAATAAAACGCCCGGGTATGAACCATCTCTTACTTCAAACATAAGCGATCTTCTTCACCCGGGCATACCTTCTCTTTATTTTGTTATTATTTCTTTATTTAACCCTTATCGCAAAACCTTCCGGTTTACTCTGCAGCTTCCACTGCTTCAGCAGGCTCTGCATCCAGCATCTCCTGGTATTTGCCGAGGATCAGTTTCTGGATCATGTCTCTCGTACCGGAATTGATCGGATGTGCAATGTCTCTGTACTCTCCGTCTGTAGCCTTGCGGCTCGGCATAGCGATAAACAGTCCTTTTTCGCCTTCGATCACTTTGATGTCATGAACTACAAATTCCTCATCAATCGTGATAGAAACAACTGCTTTCATCTTTCCCTCTTTTGCTACTTTTCTTACACGTACGTCTGTAATATTCATCGTGTCTGCCCCTTTCATTTTCATACGCATTTATGAGTTCGCATTATAATGCGTATCTCTCATTTTTCTCAACGACGATTTTAATCCCATCTTCGCCGCAGTAGCAGGAATTTGCACGAATGGTATCCCTGCTCTCAACAATACAATTCTCGATACGTGTATTGTCCCCAATATAAACATTATTCAGAATCACAGAATTCCTGATCACACAGTTGTTGCCTACATAGACTTCCTTAAACAAAACAGAATTCTCGACGGTTCCGTTGATGATCGAGCCACTTGAAACAAGACTGTTTTTAACAACTGCCTCCGGATTGTATTTAGCCGGTGGAAGATCGTCGATCTTGGTCTTGATCGACGGCTCCTGTCTGAAGAAATAGTTGCGGATATCCGGACGCAGGAAATCCATGTTGGTACGATAATATGCTTCCACGGTAGAAATATTGCTCCAGTAAGCATCTGTCCTGTATCCATAGATTCTCTTGAGATTTTTGTAACGGATCAGAATATCGTTTACAAAATCATGTCTGCCCTCAAGTGCCGCACGCTCCAGAAGCTCGATCAGCTGTCTTCTTCTTACTACGTAGATACCTGTAGAGATTGTATTATAAGAAGAAACAATCGGTTTTTCTTCAAATTCTACGATCCTGCCGTCATCATTCATACGTACCACGCCAAAACGCTCGACTTCTGTCTGATCTTCACAGGTAGTGCAGACTACCGTGATATCCGCACGCTTTGCGATATGATACTCAAGCACTTTATTATAATCCATCCGGTATATACAGTCACCGGATGCGATAACTACATATGGTTCATGACTTTGTTTCAGGAAATCAATGTTCTGATAGATGGCATCTGCCGTTCCCTGATACCACAGGCTGTTGTCCTTCGTAATCGTAGGTGTAAATACAAACATACCTCCCTGTTTACGTCCGAAATCCCACCATTTCGAGGAACTTAAATGTTCATTCAAAGAACGGGCATTGTACTGTGTCAGTACAGCGACCTTCTGAATATGAGAATTCGCCATATTACTCAGTGCAAAATCAATGCTGCGGTAGCTTCCCGCTACAGGCATTGCCGCGATAGCTCTCTTGTCCGACAGTTCTCTCATGCGGCTGTTGTTTCCGCCAGCCAGAATAATACCTATTGCTCTCATGCCTGCTCACCATCCTTTGCTTTGATCACCTGTCCGCTCTCCAGGATTCCTCCCGGATAATCTTCTGCTGTAGTCACTCCGGATATGGCAGTGTTTCTGCCTATTTGTACATTATCAGGAATTACACTCCGTTCTCCGACTGTCGCCAGACCAAATGCATAAACTGCCGGTTTCAGTACGTTTGCAGCTTCTTCTCCGAAGCCCAGTGTAACTTTATTTCCGATTACAACATCCTCTGCTACGATTGCCTTATCAAGGACGGTATCTTCTCCGATCTGTGAATTACGCATGATGATCGAATCCCGAACAACAGTGCCCCTGCCGATCACTACGTTCGGTCCGATCACGGAATGGTGTACTTCACCATAGATCTCGGCGCCTTCTCCGATCAGGCACTGGTCCGTCACTGCATCCCCTGCAATATACTGCGGCGGAATGATGTCTCCCTTTGTATAGATTTTCCAGAATTCTTCGTACAGATTGAATTCCGGAATGATATCGATCAGTTCCATATTTGCTTCCCAGTAAGATCCCAGTGTACCGACATCTTTCCAGTAGCCATTATATTCGTAGGCAAACAGCCTCTGTCCTTTATCTTTACAATAAGGAAGGATATGCTTGCCAAAATCGCAATTACTCTGGTCTTTCAGTGCGATCAGTGCTTCTTTGAGCACCGGCCAGCTGAATATGTAGATACCCATGGAAGCAAGGTTGCTGCTTGGTTTCTCCGGTTTCTCCTCAAACTCCGTCACACGCCCTGTCTCATCTGTAACCATGATCCCGAAGCGGCTTGCTTCTTCTATCGGAACCGGCATACAGGCAATCGTTACATCTGCCTTATTTGCCTTGTGATAATCCAGCATGACTTCGTAATCCATTTTATAAATATGATCTCCCGAGAGAATCAGTACATAATCCGGATTGTACTGCTGCATATAATCCAGATTCTGAAAAATCGCATTGGCCGTTCCGGTATACCATTCGCTGTTGGTACTCTTTTCATATGGAGGAAGTACGGTCACACCGCCTTCGTTTCTGTCCAGATCCCACGGAATACCAATGCCGATATGGGTGTTCAGCCGTAGTGGCTGATACTGTGTCAGAACACCGACTGTATCGATTCCTGAATTAATACAGTTACTCAACGGAAAATCAATAATACGATATTTCCCTCCAAAAGCGACTGCTGGTTTTGCTACTTTTTGTGTCAATACGCCCAGTCTGCTGCCCTGACCGCCAGCCAAAAGCATGGCAATCATTTCTTTCTTCATCATCGCGCAATCACCTCTTGTATATTATGATGTTCCATTATACCATACTTCCCAATATTAGTGAACATTTTTTACAAATAATTTGTCAGTATTTTATTTTTTTTATATCTATTGCACACTTTTTTATTTCATACTGTTTCTATATGTTTATTTTTATGTGCATTTTCGACAATTTTTGTCATTTTGTTTCTAAACAAATGCACAGTAATACCCCCAAAAGTAACACTTTTCATTTTTAGCCGGCCGCGTTATAATGGAAATATTAAAGATAAGGAGATTATATTATGTATCAGATAGACTTCCATAAACCGCTCTCTATCCATTTTATCGGTATTGGAGGTATCAGTATGAGCGGACTTGCTGAAATACTTCTGGAAGAGGGTTTCACAATTTCCGGTTCTGACTCCAAGAAAAGCCCCCTGACCAGTCTTCTGGAAAGCAAAGGTGCAAAGATCTTCTACGGTCAGCGCGCTTCCAACATTTCCGATTCTGTTCAGGTTGTTGTTTATACAGCTGCCATCCATCCGGACAACCCGGAATTCGCCTGCGCGAAGGAAAAAGATCTCCCGATGCTGACAAGAGCCCAGCTTCTCGGACAGATCATGCGCAACTATGACACTTCTATTGCAGTTGCCGGTACGCATGGAAAGACCACAACTACTTCCATGTTGTCACACATTCTTCTGAAAGGCGAATGCGACCCGACGATCAGCGTCGGCGGTATCCTTCCGGCGATCGGCGGCAATATCCGCGTCGGACAGTCCGAGACTTTCCTGACAGAAGCATGTGAATACACCAACAGCTTCCTCAGCTTTTTCCCGACGCTTGGAATCATTTTAAATATGGATGCTGACCATCTGGATTTCTTTAAGGATATTGATGACATCCGTCATTCTTTCCGTAAATTTGCCGAGCTTCTTCCGGCCGATGGTGCACTCATCATCAACGCAGACACACCAAAATACGAAATGGTTGCCGAAAATCTTCCATGCAAAGTGATCACCTACGGTCTTGAGCACGATGCTGAATACACCGCTTCGGATATCACTTATGACGAATTCGGACATCCGACGTTCCACGTTCTTCATAATGGTGAGGATATCGGTATCTGTTCTCTGAAAGTACCGGGCATCCACAACGTATCCAATGCCCTTGCTTCTATCGCAGCAGGAAGACTTCTTGATCTCGACAATGAAGTGATCTTTGCCGGACTGAAAGATTTCGGCGGTACAGACCGTCGTTTCCAGTACAAAGGCAAAGTCGGTGAAGTCACCATCATCGATGACTATGCACATCATCCGACCGAGATTGAAGCTACACTTCATGCAGCACATAATTATCCACACAAAAAAATCTGGTGTGTTTTCCAGCCTCACACTTATACACGTACGAAAGCTCTGCTTCCGGAATTTGCAAAGGCTCTGACACTTGCAGACCACGTAGTTCTTGCAGATATTTATGCAGCCCGTGAGACCGATAACCTCGGCATCTCCTCTGCTGATCTTCAGAAACAGATCCGGGAACTCGGCACTCCGTGCGAATATTTCCCGACTTTCGATGAGATTGAAAACTTTTTACTCGAGAATTGTACACAGGGTGACCTGTTGATAACTATGGGTGCCGGAGACGTTGTAAACATTGGCGAACAGCTCCTTGGCAAATAAGTTATCCACATTATCCACATGTTTATACACATTTTTCACCGTGTATGGCATGTGGATTTTTTCTGCCATTTTACTTTACATAATATCCTGTCGAGTTATTGCAATTTTCGCGGAAATACAACAAATTTCGTCATTTTATGAGGTTACAAATAATTTACGACAAAAATCGATTTCCACATTATCCACATTATCCACATTTCTTTGTGGAAATCTCCTGCAGGAAAATACCCTATTCTCATTTCAAAAATCTTGTGCTATAATCCTAGTGTTCCAGATATACCGCAGTTTGCGCGGTATCCGTAATGTCTGTTCACGCAGATATTTTCGTTTAGAAAGCGAGCGATCTATCATGTCAATGATCACATTACATAACACCTCCCACCCGGAGGTAACAATATTATCCAATACATTTATCGACAATTATATGCCGGAGGCCAATGGAGAATTTGTAAAAGTTTATATCTATCTTTTACGTGCCCTTTCCAGTGCTCCGGTTTCTTTCAGTCTGGAGCAGATGGCTGACCGGCTTCTCTGTACAGAGCGCGACATTCTCCGCGCACTGAAATACTGGGCAAAGCAAGAGCTTCTGACTCTTGATTTTACAGACAATAATAAATTATGCGGGATCGCCCTGCTCTCCCCCTCCGGCGCGTCTTCTGACACCACTGCCACGGAGATCAGCGGTACTTCTGAACCGCTTTCGGCCGAAGCATCTGCAAATCCGTCTTCTGCCCGCCCGGAAGCACTTACTCCGGAGCGTGTAAGCGAACTCAAACAAAACGAAGACATTATCCAGCTTCTCTATGTCGCTGAGCAGTATCTCGGGAAGACCCTCTCTCCTACAGAGGTTCAGAAGCTTTTGTTTTTCTATGATGGTCTCGGTATGTCCGTAGACCTGATCGACTATCTGATCGAGTACTGCGTCGGCCACAATCACAAGAGCATCCGCTACATCGAAAAGGTTGCCCTTGCATGGGCCGAGGAGGGCATCACCTCCGTCGAAGAAGCAAAGCAGTCCGGTTCCAGATATAATAAGGATTATTTTTCTATCCTGAAAGCACTGGGCATCACCAACCGTAACCCGGTCGAAACAGAGATCACATTGATGGACACCTGGCTCAAGACCTATGGTTTTTCCATGGAGATCATTCAGGAGGCATGTAACCGCACCGTCCTCCAGACCGGTCAGGCAAGTTTCCAGTACACTGACAAGATTCTCGAAGGCTGGAAGCAGAAGGAGGTCCGCACGATGGACGACATTCGTTCTCTGGACAGTGCCCACAAAAAAAAGCGTCAGGAAAAAAAGTCCGCACGCAACACCCGTCCGGCACCGGCATCCAACAACCGATTCAACAATTTCCAGCAGCGTGAATATAACTTCGACGAATACGAAAAGCACCTGCTGAACCAGTAAAAGGAGAAAACCGTGGCACTGCAGAATTTTCAGTATGATATTATCATGAGAGAGTATAACCGCCGCCAGTCACAGGTACAGCATGACCTGGAAGAACGCCGTGCAGAAGCTTTTGCACGTGTTCCGAGACTTCTGGAGATTGACGGGGAGGTCGCAGCCTTAAGCGCGCAGAAAGCACGTTCTCTGCTTCAGGGTGAGCCCGGATCTGTTGACGACCTCAAAAAAGACGTATCCGCACTTTCCGCCGAACGTCGTTCTCTTCTCAAAAAGAACGGTTTTTCCGAGGACTATCTCGAACCTCATTACTTCTGTCCGATCTGTCAGGACACGGGGTATGCTGACGGTCAGAAATGTTCCTGTTTTAAGAAAGCTGAGATCGAATTGCTCTATACACAGTCCAATCTCACCGAGATTCTCAAAAAAGAGAACTTTGAACACTTTTCTTTTGACTGGTATTCTGATACAATAAAAAACGAAGCCACCGGACTGACTGCCCGTGAAACTGCCAGACGCGCTTACGATGCCGCAGTAAACTTTGTCCGGGATTTTGATACACGCTCACAAAATCTGTTTCTGTACGGCAGCACCGGAGTCGGAAAGACCTTCCTCTCCCACTGCATAGCCAATGCACTTCTCAAAAGCGCACATTGTGTTCTTTACTTTTCTGCGTTTGACCTGTTTGACCGTCTGGCGCAGACAGCTTTCTCGAAGAAGCCCGAGACAGATATGGGCGATGATTTTATTTTTAACTGCGATCTTCTTATTATAGATGATCTCGGGACTGAACTGACCAACAGTTTTGTTTCGTCGCAGCTGTTCCTGTGTATTAACGAGCGCATCGCACGCCGCAAATCCACGATCATTTCGACGAACCTGAAACTGGAAGACTTTTCAGCCACCTATTCCGAGAGAACTTTTTCCCGGATAGCAAGCAATTATCAGATGTTGAAACTTATTGGCAAAGATATCCGAATCCAGAAAATATTTTTAGGAGGAAAATAAACGATGGCACAGCTTAACAGCAAAGAACTGACAACACTTCCGGTAGGCAGACTCGGACTGATTCCCCTCCAGAGTTGCCGCCCACTTGGCGAGAAAGTCGACGAGTGGCTTGTACAATGGAGAAAAGAACGCAACAGCCCTGAATTAAATTCTTTTGCATTTGAAGGGTACAGACGTGATTCTTATATCGTTGATGTCAAAACACCGCGTTTTGGTTCCGGTGAAGGTAAAGGTGAAATCGGTGAATCCGTCCGTGGCGACGATATTTACCTTATGGTGGATGTATGCAACCACAGTCTTTCCTACAGAATCAGCGGTTTCACAAACCTGATGTCCCCGGATGATCACTTCCAGGATCTGAAGCGTGCCATTGCTGCAATCGGCGGCAAAGCCCGCAGAATCAATGTCATCATGCCGTATCTCTATGAAAGCCGCCAGAGCAAACGTGTCGGCCGCGAATCTCTCGACTGTGCTTCCGCACTTCAGGAGCTCACCGGCATGGGTGTAGAGAATATCATTACATTTGATGCACACGATGCCCGTGTACAGAACGCAACTCCTCTTCACGGATTCGAGACGATCCAGCCGTCATATCAGTTTATAAAAGCCCTTCTCCACAATGTGGAAGGTCTTCATATTGACAATGACCATTTCATGATCATCAGCCCGGACGAGGGAAGCATGCGCAGAGCCATCTATCTTGCCAACGTCCTTGGTGTGGACATGGGTATGTACTACCGCCGTCTTGACTACAGCAAAATGGTCAAAGGCCGTCATCCGATCGCAGCTTACGAGTTCCTCGGACCAAAGCTTGAAGGCAAAGATGTCATCCTGATCGATGATATGATTTCTTCCGGTAAGAGCATCCTTGAGATCGCATCTCTTCTTAAGAAACGCGGCGCCGGCAAGATCTTTATCTGCACCACCTTCGGTCTCTTCACCGAAGGAATGGAAAAATTTGACGAAGCTTACCAGAACGGTATCTTTGATAAACTTCTTACTACAAACCTTGTTTATCAGACACCGGAGCTTCTCTCCAAACCGTATTACATTACATGCGATATGAGCAAATATATCGCACTGATCATTGATACGCTGAATCATGATATGTCTGTCAGCCATCTTCTGAATCCTGCTGACAGAATCAAACGTTGCGTCAGCAACTATATGGCTCAGTACGAGAAATAATATGCGAACGACAAAACCCCCGCGGAATCAATTTTGTTTCCACAGGGGTTTTTTATCATATCGTTATTGTATTGCAGGCAATGCCTGTATTCTTCAATATTTCTAATTCTTTTTTCTTACCGGTACTTACGATTACCTGTCTCTGATCTCCGGTAAGCCATGTAACAGTCTGAGCAGCATTTTCAAGATCATATGCTCCAAACATTTCTTCCAGCAGTACAGGAAGTTTCTCAGCACCGCACAGGATTTCACCCATAGCAAGGCGAAGAGAAAGATATATCTGTCCTACTGTGATCAGCCGGAGATTCTCTATCGATACAAGATCACTTCCCGTATCTACGCGGATATGGAAGTCTTCATCAATCAAAAGTTCCCTGCACTCTCCACCTGTGATTCCGCGTAGAATCTCTGACATGGTCTCAACCAGACGGTTTCCTGTCTTCTCGTAGATTCTGGCAGATAATTTCTCGATCGTATCCATTGCATAATTAATAGAATCGATCTCTATCTCATCTATCAGAGGAAGATATGCATATTCTTCCATCTCCTGAAGTTCCTCTGTCAGATTGGCAAGTGCCGTATTCTTTTCGTGAAGCTCATCATCCAGTTCATTCCTGCCGTCCTGAAGCTTATCCTGCTTCGCCATCCATCGGTTCTTCATCCGTTTACGTTTTTCCAACTCGCGCACAGTACGCATCTCACAATTTGTTTCTATCATAAACACAAGCGCTCCCGCAATTCCCGCCAGAATTGCCGGAACCACTGTCTGCATGTTCATTCCCATATAAATTGCTGCTGAAAAAGCCGCAATAACGGTAGCACACATTATAATAATCTGTGTACGGTTCTTTTTTTCCAGTTCGCTGATACGTCCGTCCAGCATCTGGAAACCATTGCTGTCTCCACCCGTCCGCAGTGCGCTCTGCTGCTCTCCGATCTGCTGTTTCTGGTCCTCCAGATCGCTGATTTCTGCTCGCAGACGGCAGATTGTCGTGCTTACTTTGCCTTTTTCAAGCTGATCTGCCTTTTTGCGTCGTTCTACCTGTACCTGATATCCTTTGCGAGTCATCTTAAGCCTCTGGGAAGTGCGGCGAAGATCCACTGTCCGGTCCGCACTCCACTGGAATCCGGCAATCTGACGCTGCACCTCACGTACGATCTCCGATCCGGTATTTCCTTTCAGTGGTGCAATGCAGATCGCATTCTCAAAAACGGATTCGCTGATGCCCAGAGTCACCTTTGAATCACTGATCCTGTCTGCATCTATCAGCTCTCCGCTTGTTTCGCAGAGAAGTTCGCTGTACGGAGTCTCCCGGTGCAGATCGCGCGTCAGACGGTAATTTCTTCCCCCGCTTTCAAACCAGAGTATGCCGGCATACGGAAATTCTGCGTTACCAAAAAGCATTTTTTCTATGAAGGATCGTACAGCCTCCCGCACCTGCCCATTTTCATCGTACAGCACATTCAGACCGGACGTAAATTTTAGTGTTTTATTTTTTATTGCTCCGAAATCCTTGATTTCTATCTGTCTGATTTTCATAATCGTTTCCTGTCATCTGCCAGAACCTGTGTACTTAAAAGGGCCTGCAATCCGTAATACAGCGCCTTCTTTTCTACAACGGTCAGATCTTTGTTCAGAAATTTGTTTATATAATCACCGATCAGCGTTCCTCGATACTGTCGGTAAAGTTCCTCTATATTGTATGCCGGTCTGGATTCGTCCATAATCTCAACAATATTGCCCAGTCCATGCAACCGTTCGGTCAGCAGTACATTGTCCGGAGAAACCCTGCCTTTCAGAATAAGGCGGTATATGTTTCTGCCGCCACGGCGCATCACTTCACTGCGCAGCATTTCTTCAAGCTTATACTGCGTCGTATCTCTGTCTACGTTCAGAACAAGATTCTGATAGGAGCGGTTCGCACACGGCACAAGACGTACTTTCACATTGCCGTCCTCATATTCTCCCTGAATATAGCCATGTTTGCCAAGATCATTGCGGTCCAGTGGCTCCAGCGAGCCGGAATAGGCGATCTTGTCACGGCAGACTGTATGCGGCTTATGAGAATGTCCAAGCGCGACATAATCAAAACCGGCCGCTGCAAGTCCGGTAAAATCCATCGGACAGCAGCTTAAATCTCCGCCATGTGCAAGAAGCACATGGAATCCCGGTTTGTTAACCGGCTTCCACTCATCATACAGTGGTGTTCGCACTTCTTTGTGTTCGAAGCTCAGACCGTAGACAAATATATTTTTTTCCGGAATCTCCACGCAGCGCTGTTCTTCCGTGTCAAAAAATGTGACATTCGGTGCCCAGCGGAATGTCCTGTAAAAAGAGTCCTCTTTTATGTAATCATGGTCTCCTGCCATGAGAAAGATTCTGGTTTCCGGAATCGCGGCAAACCATTCATTGACCTGTCGAAGCTGGCCAAGCAGTGGCTGCCGGTGAAAAAGATCTCCGGCTATAAACAACAAATCCACCGGATTCTTGCGGATACCCGCAATAACCCGGCGGAATGTTTCCCAGATTTCTTCTTCTCTCTCGTGGCTCCAGGGGCAGCCCCGGTCAGGAACTGCGCCCAAATGCACATCAGAAAGATGAATAAATCTTATCATGCAAAACTACTCCTTATAAATCGCAGTTGTTTACTGTTCTCGGGAATGGAATGACGTCACGGATGTTGCCCATACCTGTCAGGTACATTACGCAGCGCTCGAATCCAAGTCCGAATCCGGAATGACGGGTAGAACCGTATTTACGCAGATCCATGTAGAACTGATACTCCTCAGCCTTCAGCCCCATCTCATCCATACGGGCTTTCAGCTTGTCATAATCATCCTCTCTCTGGCTTCCGCCGATAATCTCGCCGATTCCAGGAACAAGGCAGTCCATAGCGGCAACGGTCTTGCCGTCTTCGTTCTGTTTCATATAGAATGCCTTGATTTCCTTCGGATAATCGGTAACAAATACCGGTTTCTTAAAGATCTGCTCTGTCAGATAACGCTCATGCTCTGTCTGAAGGTCACAACCCCAGAATACTTTGTAATCGAATTTGTCGTTGTTTTTCTCCAGAAGTTCAATTGCTTCTGTGTAAGTTACATGACCGAATTCAGAATTTACTACATGGTTCAGACGATCCAGAAGTCCCTTGTCGATGAAGGAATTAAAGAAGTTCATTTCCTCCGGAGCATTCTCAAGGACATAACGGATCACGTATTTCAGCATCTCTTCTGCAAGGTCCATGTTGTCATCCAGATCTGCAAATGCACATTCCGGCTCGATCATCCAGAACTCTGCTGCATGGCGTGTCGTGTTGGAGTTCTCAGCACGGAAAGTCGGTCCGAATGTGTAGATATTACGGAATGCCTGTGCATAAGTCTCACCGTTGAGCTGTCCGCTTACAGTAAGGTTGGTCTCTTTGCCAAAGAAATCCTGGCTGTAGTCTACAGTACCATCCTCATTCATCGGAGGATTTTTCATGTCAAGTGTGGTAACCTGGAACATCTCTCCTGCACCCTCACAGTCACTTCCTGTGATCAGTGGAGTGTGTACATATACAAATCCCTTCTCCTGGAAGAATTTGTGGATCGCATATGCACAAAGAGAACGTACACGGAACACTGCCTGGAAAGTGTTGGTTCTCGGTCTTAAATGTGTCATGGTTCTTAAGTATTCCAGTGTATGGCGTTTTTTCTGAAGCGGATAGTCCGGAGCAGATGCACCCTCTACCTGTACTTCTTCTGCCTGAATTTCAAATGGCTGTTTTGCTTCCGGTGTCGGAACCAGTGTACCTTTGACAATGATCGCAGCACCAACATTTAATTTGCTGATCTCTGCAAAGTTTGGCATGTTGTCATGATATACGACCTGCAGAGTCTCAAAAAAAGTACCGTCATGAAGTACGATAAATCCAAATGCCTTGGATCCACGTACACTTCGTACCCATCCTCCTACGGATACCTCTTTGTTCAGGTATTCTTCTCTGTTTTTATAAATTTCTTTTACCGTTGTGAGCTTCATAATCTATACCTCTCTGTTTATTCATTTCTCATCCAATTGCTTTCTAGTATAGACTATTCAACAGATTCCTGCAAGGAGTAAATCAGGGAGAACCGCTGTTTTTATTCATTCCACTTAAGGATTCCGGTGGCTGAATACTCATCCGCCATATTATAGGAAGCAATTCCTTTCTCGGTCACAAGGTAAAACGTATCTTTGATATAAATTCCGCGTGCAGTACGGTAGTCCTGCCATTCCATCCCGTCGTCAAAAAGACCACAGTCGTTCATCTTCACATAGGCATTCGGAACAAAACCGTCCTCTTCATCAAAGGAGAATACACTGTAATAGAAGTTTTCACTCGAATCATAGACATCCGAATTGCTTCCGTACATACCGTAAGCAAAACCAAACAGGCCTTTCTTCGGCGCAGCCAGGATCGCACGATAATTTGTAAGTGCATCGCAGAAAGAAACATCCTTCAGTACAAAACGGTCGGTTTCTTTTACATCGGACGGATCACTGATGTCAAACATTGAGCATTTCATTCCAATCGTATTTCCGGTATCCGGATCTGTCTCCCATCCGATTCCGAGCAGCCTGTTTTCGCCATAGAAGTGCAGGTAAGAGGAAAATCCGGTAATTTTCAGCTCACCGAGCACCTTCGGATTTTCCGGGTCTGAAAGATCGACGGAGAAAAGCGGGTCTGTATTTTTGTATGTGACAAAATACCCGGTCTCCCCCATAAATCGGGCAGATTTGATTTCTTCTCCTTCTGCAAGATTCTCGATCTTACCAACTGTTTTCATTGAAGGATCCAGCACATACAGGCTGTTGCTCCGTGAAAAATCACTGTAATCGGAGCTCCAGGATTCCACAGTCGTTACTACACGGAGATGATCTGCATATTCGTCTAATGAAAAATTGTCATTGAGTTCTCCTGCGACGGAGCCGGTGCTTCCGTCCGTGAATTTGCCGTCTGCATAACCGATGCGTACAAGTTCTGTACGGGTCTCTTTTTCGTTCCAGGTCGATACTGCGGAATAAATATTGTTTTCACTCACGTAGAAGGTTTCTGCACCGCTGACAACTGCCATGACGTCAGAAGCCTGATCCGGTGTCCCGACTGAAACTGCGCCGGAAACCAGATATGCCTTTCCATTGTAGGAAAAATCATCCGCACCCTCCTGCTCCGGCAGGTAAATATGATCATATGCGATATATTCCTGTCCGCTTCTCGGGACATAATACTCAAGCTGATCTGCATTGTTTCCCGTATCCGGCGTGTAGGAAGTAAAAAGATACAGATAACCGTTGCTTCGTCTGGATGAGAGATAGGAACCGTCCTGCTGATAAGTTCCTGTCAGTTTCGGAGCAGTTCTGTCCGATATATCGTATGTCAAAACAGAAACGGTCGTCACCGGCATGCTGTAGCTTGAGCGTACTGACTGCGTACTGTCGCTGTCGGAGTCCTCATCACTCGCTGACGGAAGGTTCAGTTCTCCTTTGTAAGTGACGTATTCTACCTGCTGGCGGATTAACTGCAGACAGCTTCCTTCCACATACATTTCTTTGTAATCAGCGCTGTTTTCGCCGTTAATCGTTCCAATCAGCTTCATGGACGCCGCGTCTACGATCCTGACTGTGCCCTTGCTGTCCATCGCATAAATGTAGGTTCCGTCTGTCTTTACAATATCTGCTTCGTCGACCATTTCTTCCTGTGTGTTGGTTGATGAATAATCACCTGAATCCGATTTTTCATCATAGCTGAAAGCAGAATCGATTTCGCCCTCAGGATACGCAGCAATTACGCTGTCCGGGGAAGCTGCATCCGATGACGCCATATCTGATGCTGCCGCTGTATTTGCGCTTCCAGTGTCGGCCGATTCTTCGATTGTCATTACGCGGGCATAGTTACTGGTAGTCGGGTTTTCATTCCATTCTTTAAGCATGTTGTACAAATCATCATAGCTGTCCATATGGGCAATGCCTGAGACCGGATCTGTCGCCTGTGCAACTTTGACAGGTTCGGCTGCTTCCGGTGAAACTGTGTCAAATTCTGTTGTGTCTCCCTGCTTTGCCCCGGTATGCGTCTTGAGCAGCCCCGGAGTAATCCCCAATGCCGCAATTACAACAACTGCCGCCGCTGCAACGCCGATATAGTGGGAAGTTCTGGCATTCCAGAATCTGTGTGTGGTGGTGCCTTTTGTCTGATCGTCTTTCTCCGTCCGGGCTGCTTCATTTGGCTGTTGGTTTTCGCTCTGCTCTTCGAGCATTTTCTGTATGTTCTCCGGTTTCAAGGACTCTGGAACCGGAGTGTCTTCCATTGATTTCCTGATCTTATCCATCAATTCTCTGTCATCCATATTGCTGCCTCCTTTCTATGCAAGAAATTCTTTCATCTTATTCAGTCCGCGGCTGATCCGCGAGCGGACAGTATTGTGGTTCATCTGCATCATTTCTCCAATCTCATGGCTCTTGAATCCGCCAATGACGTTGAGGCAGATGACCCGGCGCTCTGTTTCGTCCAGACGATCCAGTGCCTCCCGTACCTGCAACGATTCTTCCGTCGCGTCGCCTGTCGGCAGGTCATCCGGCAGTTCAACCGTCTTTTGGGTATATTCTTTTAGTTTGCGCTTGCATTTGTTGGACAGTATCTGAAAAATCCATACCCGGAATTTTTCCTGGTTACGCAGTTTCTCCACTGTTGCAAACGCATCTGCCACTGCCTCACTCACGGCATCCTCCGCATCCTGCGGATTCTTCAGTGTGTGGAGTGCAAAATAATACAGCTCCCTGTACACCTTTTCATAATATGCGGCAAATACTTCAGGCTTTTTTAAATCGTCCATGTTTCACCTCTGTTTCTGCCCGGCCCCCGCCGGTTCTGTGTTCTGTTTGATGCATCTGTATATTAGTGTCATTTTAGCATGGTTTTGTTGCATGCCTGTAAAATTTTTTCTGCATATATGTTTATCAGCACAGACTTTATCTTTATTTCCTAACTTAATCCTGATAAAGATCTCATAACAAGATCTATATCTTTATTTTCAAGTTCCTGAATAATATGTAAATATGTTTTCTGCGTAGTCGTCATACTGGCATGTCCAAGTCTTCTTGCAACACTTGCAATAGAAACACCTGCAAACAGTAACAGAGAAGCATGCGTATGTCTCAATCCATGAACCGTAATTTCTGGTACTTTTGCTTTATGACAACATCGACTCAGTACAGTATTCACTGTAGAATTATAAACTTGACCCTTTACAAAAATCGGTTCGTTTTCCGGCAGTCCTTTTATCAATTCAGAAAACCGAATAACTGTCTGCCAGTCTATCTGAATTTTTCGCACTGACGACTTATTTTTTGTTGGCAAAAATCCCCCTTTTCCTTTATAATCCCAGGTTTTATTAACAGAGAGCACCTGATGTGCAAAATCAAAATCTTTAGGTGTCAGTGCCAATGCCTCAGAAAATCGCATTCCTGTTTTTGCAACTAATAAAATGAACCATTCCCAACTTATTTCTGTTCCTAAATTTAAGTTTGTCAATAATAAATGTAACTCAAATTGATTTAAATATTTTATCTTTTTAGGTGCCGGAGTCTTTCCTTTTATAATTATTTTTCTCGTTGGATCCCGGTCAATAAGCCCTTCATCTACTGCATCCAGAATAGCTCCTTTTAACTGATGATGAAAGTCCATCGTCGTCTGTCGTTCATGATATATCGCATAATCATTTATAATCTGTTGATACACTATACGAGTCATTTCATATATTTGCAAATCAGGAATTAATTTTTCCAGCCATTTTTGTGTCATCAGATATTTGTCTAACGTCACTTTTCTAATTGCCCCTGACTTGTAAACAGCTACCCATTTTTTATAATATTCACAAAACAAATCTGTCCTTTTCACTTCCTGTAACATAGCGGCTTCCTCCTGAATGTCATCTGCAAATCTGCGCTGATAAACGAAAAGAAGCAGGATTTTTCCTGCTCCTTTTTAACAATTACATGTTTCTCATTTCCATTCCACCATTCAAGATAAAATTCCGCAAAATGCGATCAAGTTTAATATTAATTATTGGAGGACTAAGTTTTTTATGTTCAACTGATTCAAAATACTTCTTCGCTTTATTTTTATCAATTGTCCGTTTTAATTCATCAAACCTTCCAAATTCATTTATGTTTGCTTCTGTGAGTTTCAATCCCATCATATCTCGAAGCTTATCTTCATCTACTCCTATATACGTTGAAAAACGATGTATTAAATCTTCCTTATCCCTACACTGATATTCAATAATATATTCCCGAAATGTTTTTCCCTGTTCTATCTGGATATCCCCTCGTTCAACATCATGGAGAAATATATTCGCATATTTTTGTTCCTCCTGCGTCAATGTAGCAAACGTTTTGTGCAAATCATTTAATGCCATCTCCAATAAGTCCGGTGAAATTTCCTTTTGTTTTAGTAATTTTAAATATTTAACAAAACGACTATTCATATACTGAGCATCAATAACTCCCGTATCAATTTCAACTAAATATCCTTTCAGATCATATGGAACCTCCTCACTTTCTCCTGTCCCCCCTCCTCTGCTCAATTCTTTATATCTCTGCAATAAAACCAAATATATCTTTTTATCAAAGCATACTTTTACTTCTACTTTTTCATTTTCTTCTTCAAATTCATAAATACTCTTCGACCAGTCAAAGCCCTGAATTTTTGCAGCTTCTAAATAGGAATTAAGTTGATTAAAAAGCCGAACAAATTGTCCTCTTTCCGAAGCATCATCAGGTAATTTTGAAAATGATGTGATTTCTGCATGTATAAACAACTCCTCTATATCTTTGTAAATAGCATTTATTTTCTGGATATTGTATTTCAACTTTGGAACAAACAGTTCAAGCGGTTTATCCCCAGAATATAGCTTTACTGCTTCATTTATATTATATTCCATTGTATGTGGTTTTCGATAATAGCGAATCGTTCCAAATGGCTTATCTGGACCGGCCAAACGATTTGTTCTGGAAAAAGCCTGAATAATATTTTCATATTCCAGTTTTTTATCCAAATAAAGCGTATTTACCCACTTTGAATCAAATCCCGTCAACATCTGGTCTACAACAATCAGTAAATCCAGCTGTTGTTCAGGTTTTCTTTCAATTAGTTTATAAGCTTCTTTATGAGCCATTCTTAATGCTATATCTTTTTTAAAAGAAGCATGTGTCGAAACTTTAAATTCTGTTTGATACCTTTCATTATAGTCTAAAATAATCTCTTCCAAGCCATCTTCTTTAAAAAGCACCCCGTCATTATTATCAATATTCGGATCAAACAAACATGTACACTTTAACTCTGGCATTTCCTTTTTTATTTTTCTGTAATACTGAATTGCCTCAGCAATACTACTGGTTGCAAAAATTCCATGAAATTTTTTATTATGACTCAGGCACTTCCAATTAACTTTTATATCTTCTACAACTTTATCCTTATGTTCTTCAGTTTTATATTGTATCTTTGGAATATAATCTTCTATACCTTTTACATAGTTTCCGGCTGTGTCTTTAAAACCTGCCATCTTAATCTGCGAGCTATCCATATATTTATAATATATGGAGGCTTTTCGAGGGTCAGAAATTGCCTCTTCTTCACTTTTACTTTTCGCTTTATCCAGCGCCACTGCCTTTCTGATATCTCTGTCTTTAAATGTGAGAATTTTGTATGTATCAAAACCAAGCACATTTTTATCACGAATTCCATCTGCAATACTATATTCGTGCAACTCGTTTCCAAAAACGGTTGCCGTAGTATTCATCTTTTTTTCGTTTTCCTTTTTTATTGGAGTCCCGGTAAATCCAAAAAAAATAGCATTTGTAAATGTACGTTTTATGGCAATCAACATATCACCAAAAGTGGATCTATGTGCTTCATCAACAATAAAAACAAGTCGTTTTTTACTGATCAGTTCAATATCTCTACTATTAAATCCTTCTTCTTTGATATTGCTCATCTTTTGAATAGACGTTACAATTAAAGTATCTCCGGGATCTGGACTTTTAAGCTTTGCAATTAACACATTAGTATTTTCTGTTGCCTGTACGGATTCTGTTTCATCTGCAAACGCTCTGTACTCTTTAAGTGACTGTGTTCCCAATTCAATTCTATCCGTAAGAAAAACAACCTTGTCAGCATCATTTGAATTTGCAATAAGCTGTGCAGACTTAAAACTTGTCATAGTTTTTCCAGATCCTGTTGTATGCCACACATAGCCTCCAAGCTGATTTCCCTCATTCCATCGTGTTCGAGACACTTTATCAGATATTGCATTTGCTGCATAGTATTGATAACTTCTCATCACCTTAAGAATTCCATCAGAATTATCTGCTACTGTATAGAATCCAATTAACTGATGTGCCATCGGAATTGATAACAGTGACGAAGCAATGTCTTTCCAACTATTAATTGGTTCATTGTTAAAGTCGGCCCAATGGAAATAATAATCTGAATTAAACTTTCCGTCCGGACCCGGATTTGCAAAATATACGGTCTCATCCGGATTCATTGCCACAAATACCTGTATAAGTGAAAATAAACCTGAAAAGATCCCCTCATGTGCATACTTTTCTATTTGATTACATGCCTGGCTTACCGGAATACCACTGCGTTTTAATTCAATATGTATTACCGGCATCCCATTAATCAGTAACATCAGATCGCCTCGACGACCATTAAAAATCGACGATCTACCAGTAAATATCGGTTGCTGAACTATTTGGTAATAACTTTGTCCTGCCGCAATTTCTCTTCTGTCATAAATCTTTAAACTTATTTCTTTTCCAAAATGTAATTTATCTTTCTGGTTATCGCGAATAATAGATATATTTTTTCCGTTAATAAAACCATTCAATTTAAGTGGTGTACGAAGAAATGTAATCTGTTCAATAATCTGCTGCATCTCTCCATTGGTCAGTCGTTCTCCATTAAGCCGATCTATGGAATTATTGTTCTTAAATAAAATTTCCGCCCAGTTTTGTATTAGTTCTTTTTCTGTTGGATATTTTATAACCTTTCTTTCCCAGCCTTTATCAAACAATACTTTTATAAGTGCCTCTTCAAAATCTGCTTCTTTTGTAAAACACATATCCCTTCCTCCTCAAATAGTTTTAATCCAAAAGCTTTCCTGCTTCATACGAACATCTGAGATAATCCGGGTTACTATAATATACGCTTGAATTGAAATCTGAAATTTCATTGCTTATAAATGAAAAATACACTGCCTTTATTGCTTCAATAATATTTTTATAACTTTTTTCAACGTCCATAATCAAAGTCTGGTATACGCGTCCAATATCCATTACCGTTGGTACTTTATATTTGCAGGATGAAACGTTGTCAAATTGTCCATTTTCAATTCCATAATCTTCAATCCACTCATCGCATACCTGTTCAAAAGAAAGACAATGATTTACCTCTGCTGCTCTTAATTGATGCGCTAATGCCTGATCTGATAATCTGGCAACTATATCTCCTCTTCTATTGTTTGTTTTGCGGCCTATAAATTCTATCAAAGAACAAAGGTAAAACAGTTCTTCTTTATAATTCCTGTTCATGTATTTCTTCACTCCTCTCAAATTCCAGACATGCCAATGCTTTTATACTGTGAAAACTAATCTGATGTGTCGGATGTTTAAATTTAGCATATTCCCAAAAAACTGATCGACTTATATTTCCATTCAAAAAATCATTCACGAAATTCCAGATAGTATCATCTGCCATAGGACCTTCTACAATATCATAGTCATGTATTTTTCCTGATCGGCATTCCGCAATAAAGTCCAGCCACTCGTCTGTCATTTTTGGAAATTTTTTGATTCTGAGTTCCGGATTTTCATGATAAATATACACATTAACAACCCCATGTGTATGTCTTCTCTCTGCCCATCGGTGTGCCTGCTCATAACTTTGTGTACAATAAAACCCCCATGAAAAATCTTTTGTATATCTTGTTTTTCTTATTTCTGGAAATTCAACAATATCACCGCTTCCATGGTACAATTCCATCTTAACATCTGACATTATATCCACTTCTTTCCTTAATATATTTGCACAATTTTTTCTGTTATCTCTGTTTACTGTATTATTTCTACACGAGCATCTTTTCCAACAATAATTTTTTAATGAATTTCAGTATTTTCACCTTACGCTGGTGAAGGGTGATGAGGTGGTCGAGTTTGCAAAAATAACTAGCAATCACTTTCTGTTCTTTACATTTTGGAACATCAACTTCAAATTCTTGCATATCTGATGCAAGGATATGTTTTATGGTATTACCAGTAGTAATATTCTCTATTTTCTTCTTGGCTTTATCAGTCTGATACTCATAATTTAAAAAGTAAGGTTCAATTTTCTCTTTTGGATTTTTAAACATGATTAAGGCATGAGCCGCTGTATTGTCCAATTCTTCAGGGATTACAGCTGCATGTCCAACATGACCAGACTGAACCATAACTATATCTCCGGTATGTAACCATTTCTCTTTTTGCTTTTCATAGAATTCATCATTTATGAAAATTTCAGAGTTATGATTTATTTTCCCATCTTTTATATTGTTAGATTCCAGATAAAAATGTCCGTGTTCTACATAGTATGGAGTAGCAGTTCCTACAAATGCATTACCAATCGAACCATATACATCCTTCAACTTACGCTGTTCCCAAGAATATTTTAATTTGTATATTATTTAAAAGTTATTTTTCAGAACTATTCTCTGACAATATCTGTATTTATTTTTATATCTGGAAACATTTTATGTTTTATGACGAAGCCTTTCTTTATGCTCTGACATTGAATAGAAATTTTTATGTTTAATATTGTTCAGAATAGCGGCTTTTGTTTGCTTTATAATTAGACTTCTTATTCATTAAAAAGACATTTCGAATAATTCTATTTTTTTCTACATCATATATTAACATCCAACAATTTGAAACTTCATTAAAACATCTTTTCCAACAATGTCTTCTTTATATTTTTCAATTTTTCCAACTCACGCTGGTAAAGAGTGATGAGGCGGTCGAGACTTCTAAAATAATCACCAATCTTGCCCTGTTCTTCCACAGATTTAGGATAAACAATGTCTGTATCCTGCATAGCCGATTTTGAAATTGATGTAACCTTGATTCCCTGCATCAAAGGTATCAACTGATTATGATAAACACTGGAATTTAGATAATATCCCAAATACCCAGAAGCAAATTTTTCTATAGGTCTGTATGGAATAGTATGTAGTCCAGACAGTACAACTTCATCAAGCAATCCATCTATTTCACTGCATTTTCCGACAGTTGAGTCTTCTGCTGTATCGGCAACAATTACATCTCCGTTCTGCAAAAATGAAGCCTTATATTTCATCAAAACACTTTCATCTGAAATCATTGGAAGAGTCTCTTTATTTATATCTAAAACCTCTCCAAATTTGATAAGCACATCACCATAATGAACATTCTTTGCAACTCCTGCCTCATTCGACAAATCAACTCTGGAAAGTGTATTATTCTGCAAGTTAACCAGTATATCCTTCAACTTACGCTGTTCCCAATCGTCCGTGAATCCGGAAAATCGAATTTCCGGCACTTTGCATCCTTTTGACGGAAACATTTTTTCTAACATGGATTTTTTTACATTTTTCAACTTTTTATACTTACGCTGGTGAAGAGTGATGAGGTGGTCAAGACTTCTAAAATAATCACCAATCTTGCCCTGTTCTTCCACAGATTTAGGATAAACAATGTCTGTATCCTGCATAGCCGATTTTGAAATTGATGTAACCTTGATTCCCTGCATCAAAGGTATCAACTGATTATGATAAACACTGGAATTTAGATAATATCCCAAATACCCAGAAGCAAATTTTTCTATAGGTCTGTATGGAATAGTATGTAGTCCAGACAGTACAACTTCATCAAGCAATCCATCTATTTCACTGCATTTTCCGACAGTTGAGTCTTCTGCTGTATCGGCAACAATTACATCTCCGTTCTGCAAAAATGAAGCCTTATATTTCATCAAAACACTTTCATCTGAAATCATTGGAAGAGTCTCTTTATTTATATCTAAAACCTCTCCAAATTTGATAAGCACATCACCATAATGAACATTCTTTGCAACTCCTGCCTCATTCGACAAATCAACTCTGGAAAGTGTATTATTCTGCAAGTTAACCAGTATATCCTTCAACTTACGCTGTTCCCAATCATCCGTGAATCCTTCAAATCTTATCTCCGGTTTTTTCTTTTTTTCCATAATCACTCACCAGTCAGAAGCTTTTTAAATTCACCAAGCCCTTTCATATCAAACTCATCTCCTACAAGTTCATCAATCATTAACGCCAGTTTCTGCTCTGTTTCTCTTATTTCACGTTCAACATCAAAAAAGGTTATCTCATATTTTTTTTGTAATGCTTTTATATCCCCTACCAAAGTATTTATGACATTTTCCGGAAGCTTATTAAGATTATCTATCAGACTGTCAATCCATTTTTTCTCCAGTAACATCTTTACCTGACTATCTGATAAACTTTCAATTGTTTCCTTAGTTTTATTTTGTAATGCAACTGTCTCTTTTTTTATTTCAGACTTCAGTTTCTTTTCTTCCTGCATCAACATTTCAACCTTGCTGAGCTTTTCTGCCAGAACAATACTTTCCTCCAAAGCATCTTTCTTTAACTCTTTCAATTTCTTATTTACTTCTTTTGCTACAAAAGATCCGTCATTAAAATAATCCTCTTCTTTTTCTTCTTCGCTCAATGATTCTGCCATTTCCTCATACAATGCCGGAAGCTCTGACAGACGCTTTTCTTTTAGCTTTAGTTCTTTTGTTTCTTCAATAAGTAATGTTTCCTGTACACTTTCAAATGGTATTACGTGACCTGCCCAGCCATCCTGAACTTCTTCATCTTTTCCATTTTTCTTTTTTATCACCATATTAGGATCTACTTTTCTGGTTGCTTCAAATCCCTCGGTCTGTACAATTTCCAGATCCACTGCTATTTTCTCCCAATCTTCATGAAGAAGTTGGTAGGCTTCATATTTATCTATGAGAGGTATCATTTTTAAACGTTGAAAAATATCATCAGACAGATTGCTTTCTCCCTGTGATATTATCATGTTCTCCATCTGATCCAGCAATATATCTTTTAAATATAATTTGAAATTAGAAAATTGCTTTTGAAAAGTCTCCCTGAATTGCTGAATATCGGTATGATTTTCCACATAATTTTTTATATCTTTTATTGCAAGTTCTGTATAAGGACTATCAGTTTCAACGAACAGTTCTTTTTTCAATTGTGGAAATGCACTCCAATATTCCTCCAGTTCATTAATTTCTCTCTTCGGAATGCCTCCAAGCATTGTAGCATAAATATCCCAGTTTTCGGCTTTCTCTGAGGAATCAACATAGCGTGAAATATTCAGATTATAATCATTTCTTCGTATTTCATCTTTCGTTATCACTCTGGAATAGCGCTCTATTTTTTTTCGTGCTTTTACAACATCTACTATTTTTTTAATGTCGCATGCACGCAACTTATTATTTTTCCCATCCTTCACAAAACCTTTTGATGCATCTATGATTAAAATATCTGTGTTATCCCTTTTCTGTTTTAACACCATGACAATCGTCGGAATACCAGTACCATAAAAAATATTTGCCGGTAAACCAATAATAGTATCAATATGATTGTTCTCAATCAGTTTTTTTCGAATCTCGCCTTCTTCTCCTCCACGAAAAAGAACACCGTGCGGAAGAACAATTGTCATAACTCCATCTGGTTTCATATGAAATAAATCGTGAAGTAAAAAAGCATAATCAGCTTTTCCCCTAGGTGCCAGACCGAATCTCGAATAACGTGGATCATGTTCTTTATTTGCCGGATCCCATACCTGAGAATACGGCGGATTAGATACTACTGCATCCACATAAACGGGATCATACGTATTCACCGGATCATTATCATCAAAAAATGGCCAGTCTTCTTCCAGGGTATCGCCATTTCTGGTTACTATGTTATCAGGCTTTATCCCCCTCATTATCAGATTCATTCTCGTTAAATTATACGTATTTTCCTTAAGTTCCTGCGCATAATATTTTATGTTATTGTCGCTGCCAACATATTTTGCAACGCTTCGTCCAATATTGATAAGTAATGAACCAGATCCACTTGTAGGATCATAAATCTTTATCTCATTTCTGTCTCTCAAATGGTGTGCAACTATCTCCGACATTAAAAAAGAAACTTCATGAGGTGTGTAAAACTCTCCGGCCTTTTTTCCTGCATTTGAAGCAAATTTTTCAATCAGATATTCATATATAAAGCCTAAAACATCGTAATCTTGCCTTCCATCCATAGGAATATCTCTAATAAGCTGTAGTAACCCTCTGATGGCTTTTGTTCTCGCACCTGATGTATCTCCTAATTTACTAAGCCCCGTTTCAAGTGTTCGAAAAATGTTTTCAAAAACCGGTTTATGCGTCGGACTGATCAACCTGCTAAATGCTGATAATGCATCTGTTACATTCGAAACAGAAAAATCATTTCCCATGTTAATCCATGTAGAATATAAATTTTCATATGAAATAAAATATCCTAAATTATCCTGTACATATTTAACTGTTTCAAAATCAGCTAATGTTCTGATATCTTCATCCGTAAAATCATTTTCTTTTAACCATTCCACTTCTGTATCTGACAGATATTTATAAAAAATAAATCCTAAAATGTAATCTTTATATTCGTTAGCTTCTATTTTTGAACGCATTCTATTGGCAGACTCCCAAATTCTGTTTGCCAGCTGCTGTTTATTCATTTCACCGGTCTCCTCCTGCTTGTCCTTATATATAATTTAAACAAATTTAAAATATCTATATTTATTTACATAATACCATATCCACTTTTAGCTTTAAACAAAAATCTCTTACTCTCTGAATTAGCGTAAGTCACAACTTTTTCTTTAATAAACAATCAAAGAACCCGGAATTTCTTCCGGGCTCTCCTGTTCTCTGTATTATGTAGCTCATATTGTTGAAGCTTTTGCTTCCAGGCTCATTATAATGTCTCGATGAATCTCATAAATGCTTCTCTTCCTTCTGGTGTGCATTTGTATACACCGGCATCCTCGAGTACATGTACAAACACAATGCCGACCTCTTTCCGGAGGATCTCATGGATGTTGTCTTTGTTGATGTCCTTGTATTTCGGGAGCACTTCTGCCGCCCATGCCGCATGTTTCTCAATCTTTTCGTTGGAAGCGATGTCTTTACCTTCCAGAATGTATTCTTCGAGAAGTTCCAGTTCTTCTTTCAGTCGTGCCGGAAGTACCGCAAGTCCCATAACCTCGATGAGGCCGATATTTTCTTTTTTGATGTGATGATACTGTGCATGCGGATGATACACACCGAGCGGATTTTCCTCAGTCGTGATGTTGTTTCGAAGCGTCAGATCCAGTTCATATATATCACCGACTTTACGCGCGATCGGAGTGATCGTGTTGTGCGGTTCACCGTCTGTCTCTGCAAAAATAAATGCTGCTTCATCGGTATAGCCTCTCCACACTTCCAGTACATGTGTCGCAAGGTCAACCAGACGGTCAGAGTCTTTATGGCGGATACGAAGCACAGACAGCGGCCACTTAACGATGCCGGCCTCTACATCCTCATAACCCGGGATTGTCACATGTTTCTCGATCGGAGCTTTTGCCATTGCAAATGTATAATGACCACCCTGAAAATGATCATGGCTCAGAATGGAGCCGCCAACGATCGGAAGATCCGCATTGGAACCAAGGAAATAATGCGGGAACAGTTTGACAAAATCAAACAGCTTAATAAATGCATTTCTCTCGATCTTCATCGGGGTATGCTTGCTGTTAAACACAATACAGTGTTCATTGTAATATACATATGGAGAATACTGGAATCCCCATGGTGTATCATTGATCGTGATCGGAATGATTCTGTGGTTCTGTCTCGCCGGATGATTGACACGGCCTGCGTATCCCTCGTTTTCCGGGCAGAGGAGACATTTCGGATAACTGCTTGCTTTGGCATTCTTTGCTGCCGCGATCGCTTTCGGATCTTTTTCCGGTTTGGAAAGATTGATCGTGATATCGATTTCTCCATACGGGCTGTCCACTTTCCATTTCTGGTCTTTCTTTACACGATAACGGCGGATATAATTGCTGTCCTGACTCAGTTTGTAAAAATAATCCGTTGCATTCTGCGGATCATCCTGATATCTGTCCCAGAACTCTTTCTGAACCTGTGCCGGACGGGGCATCAGGCAATTCATCAGTCTGGTGTCAAAGAGATCACGGTAAACCACACTGTCTCCGATCAGTCCCCTCTTTACTGCTTCATCCAGAAGTTCATTCAGAGTTTCTTCCAGATCCACACCGGAAAAATCCTCCTCCGGCTCGGTGTATTCATCTTCGTGAAATACATCCAGAAGAAGGTTCGTTGTGTAATTTTTCTCACACTCCGGAACCAGTCCTGACTCAACTCCATACTGTACAAGTTTTGCGATGCCTTTGCTTAACATAAGCCTGTCCCCCTGTAAAATTATTTTTGGTTATCAAGATAAGAAATAAACACATTACCCGCCTGCTGGAAAAGAGCGGTACTGTCGTTCATTCCATACGGGCTGACTTCGCCTGTCGCAGGATCCAGAAGCCATGTATTGTATGCGTCATATCCGACGATCACGACACTGGTATCTGCACCGGTTTTTGCTATAACTGCACGCTGTGCGCTGATCTCATAAAGGACATTTTCCAGACTGCATCCGGTAAGATCGATCACAGTTCCGGAATCTCCCAGGCCTTCCTGCAGCTTGCCTTTATCCCATGAACCACTTCGGATGACCTCAGGAACATCCTCCGTATTAAGCGTAAGCTGTGTTTTTATATTTCCACGTTCCCAGACATATTGCTGCGCCCGGTTCAAAACCACGCCGGTCCGGCTGTCTGCCTGCAGTACTGCCTGTGCCGGATCAGTCCACACACTGTCCAGTCCACCGCGGGCATATACATAATAAACGTTTCCGAGCTGGCTCTTGTCCACTTCGACCTGAACAATGTTCTCGTTGCCGTTTTTTATTTTGGCAGTAAGAATCAGCGGTTCATCTGCCTCCGGTTTGTCAGTGAATACCAGCTTGACGATAACACCCTGACGTGTCGTGCTTGTCTGCTCCACAGAAACCAGATCTGCCGAAGTTTTCTTATTATTCATGATATTGTCTTTATTCTTTACGGTGTACACATTTCCATTCTTTTCTGACAGATTAAATTCCATCATAGAACTTCCGACCGTCACCTCTGTAATATAATATCCATCCTGATGATACTCTTTTTTGATATTTCCGTCAAAGTCCTCAATCTTTATAGATGTGATTCCGTCGACCGTATGCCCGTTTTCATCGGTAAGACTGTCCCCGTCAAGTACATTTCCGTAAATCAGGTCTTCATTCATAAAGCCAAGCACACGGAGCTGCTGCGAGGTATCCGGTGTATCATTTCTCGTCTTCAGTGAATCAAAATCAATGTATTCGATCTGTCCTGTCTGCTCACCGTCCACAATGCGCCATGCCGCGTGCGCATTTGTCTCAGACACGGCGAACTGATTGCTGTCGATATTTTCCGCCAGAACTTTATAATCACTGTCATCAATATTGATCTGGTAAAGACTTCCGGAAAGAAGCAGGAACAGCTGGTTTTTCTTGTTTACATAACTCAATGTACCGAGATCGGATTTCAAAAACTCAAACGACTCTGTCGTCGGAATAAAGACTTTCTCCTCAACTACATTCTGATCATGATTGTAATGATAGATTCCGGCTCCGCAGTAACCTTCGTGGCTTCCGCGGTTCATGTAACCATAGACCATAAAATTGACATCGCCGTCGTCTTCCACACTCAGAAGCTTAATGTCATGTTCCGTGCGTGAATCACGGAAATCTCCTTTTGCCGCCTTACGGAAATCAAACACCTGCGCAAACTTGCCGTTATTCTGCGTGTAAGTCCAGAGCGCCCCTTCCTGCACAAAAGCCGTCACACTTCCCTCTGTATTTGTAAGATATGTCACATTTTTGTTTCGGACTCCGAGCAGCAGCCCGTCATCCGTGATCACCGACTGTTTCGGGTCAAATACCTGTCCTGCAGACCTCTCAAAATCGAGCAGACGGATACGGTCCTCCGAATAACGCAAACGGTAAAAATCTGTTACATTATAGTATTCCGCACCACCGTTTTCATTTGCGGCACAGATTTCATATTCCAGTGAAATACTGGCGGTTGTTTCATTGATTTCTTTGATGACCGGTATCCCTTTCTTTGTGATCTGTGGATTTAAATTACCCCAGCTTATCACAGAAAGTGGTGATTTAATGGAAACGGATGCAAAATTTGTTGTCGCTGAATCTGCGGATTCCAGATATGCGGCAAGATTATCTGCCGAAGTTTTGTCCATACACATCTGTGCAAAATCAGATACAAATTTCACATAAGCCTGCGTATTTGTAGAGGATCTGGATACAACTCGCGTATAATAATAGGCTTCCCCATCATTGGTATCGACCGTCAGCTGCATGGAATACTCCTGATTCATCAGAAGACCGGAGTTGATTTCAATCTGTGCCCGGATATAACCGTCCGATCCCGACGAATCCAGATCTTTGATCTTGCGGTTTTCGACAATCTTGGTTCCATCAGAAGTACGTACCTCATAAGAAAGACTCTTTACCTTTTCGTCATAAGGATTAATCGCAATCGTCAGTTTCTTCGTTGTATCCAGTGGTGTCACACTGTCACGGACAAAATCTGCTTCCATCGGCTGCCGATAACCATACATACGGTTCGCCAGTGTTCCGCTAAAATCCACCATCACTTCCGGAAGTGTTGGATTATTCATATCCGAACGGTCATCGGTCGTTTCATTGTTCATCAGAAACACCGTGCCGGCCACTCCCAGTATAAAAATTATCAGAAGAATCAAAAACCTTTTCAGTACTTTTAACATGGTTTCAGACTCCCTTCTCAGAGTGCAGTCCGTCCGGATAAAGCAGTTTTTCCAGCGTCAGATGGCTGTTCAGCGCATCATTCATCGCAGGAAGCCCCTTCGGGAAATGAGCTTTTTCATTTTTGACCGCACGGATCAGAAGATTCTTCGGGGTATGTTCCATATCAATAAATTCAAGGATCTGTGTACTATATCCTTGCGATTCAAGCAATTCTGCACGGATGCCATCTGTCAGAAGCGCCGAAATACGTTCTTTCAGGATACCATATTTCAGTACCGGCTCCAGAAGTTCGTTGTGAATCTGACTGTTCAGCTCATGCTGACAGCACGGTACAGACAGAATCACCTGTGCATCCCACTCGACAGCTTTTGCAAGTGCATAGTCTGTCGCTTTGTCACAGGCATGGAGCGTCACGACCATATCGACTTTTTGTACACCTTCATAATCTGCGATATCACCATGCAGAAAATGCAGCTTGTCATAGCCGTATTTTCCGGCAAGGCTGTTACATTTCTTAATAACGTCTTCTTTCAGATCAAGTCCGATGATATTGACATCGTATCCTTTGAGTTCTTTCAGATAGTAATACATGGCAAATGTCAGATAAGATTTGCCACATCCGAAATCCAGAATCGTGATCTCCCGTTCTCTGGACAGCGCCGGAAGAATATCCTCAATAAATTCCAGAAAACGGTTGATCTGCTTAAATTTGTCATAAGAAGTATTGTGGATTTTGCCCTCGCGGTTCATCACACCGAGATCCACAAGAAACGGAACCGCCGTCCCCTCTTTCAGAATGTATTGTTTTACCCGGTTGTGCGCCTGAATCCTGACCGGTTCCAGCGCCGGATGCTTTTTGACTTTGATTGTCTGCCTGCCTTTTTTGCTGACCAGAACCGTGCCATCCACGCATCTTCCCTGTGTCTGAAGCTGCGAGAAACAGCCTTCGCCAAGGTTCGCCGTCACATAGGAAATGATTTCTTCCTTTGTATGATTCGAGTGAAGTACCTTCGTTCCCACCGTCGAGGATGCCTGATAACAGACACTGCCTTTCAGTTCGATCGGGCGTATCCGCACACGGGACGGAGCATCTTTGTCCTTGCTTCTCTGACCGCTTAAAACTGCAAGCATCAGCTCTTCATCAAATTGTTTTTCCAAAAATTCCTGTAATGTCATCATATAAAATAAGTCTTTCTTTCTGTCACACTGTACGTCTGTAATGCAAAGCTTCCTGTCAGAATCCCCGGCATCTGCGCCGTCTGCAGCGTCTTCTGGAAATCTCCTGATATAAAAGCACTTCGATCAGATCATCCAGAAAACGATCCGCAATCTCCTGCATCTCAAGTTCCCCAGCAACCTGCTCGCGGATCTGTCTGCAAAGACCACGCATCATCAGTCTGTCGGGATATTCATCATAAAGTCTACTTCCTTCATAATCCAGAAGCTCACATTCTTCTTCTACTTTTTCCTGCACTTTAAGTGCTGTATCGGGAAAATAAGATTTCATCAAAGCAAATTCTCTTTCCTGCATGCGCTCACCACTATAAAGCACCGGACTGGCATAGGTCAGATAAAATGGTAAAAACTTGTCATAATACATGGACAGGCTCCTGCTTTACCATCGTCCCTAACATTTTATGCAGGAATATGCAAAGTGTGCCGCGATCAGCCCTGAATGTCTTTCAGAATACGAAGTGTCAGTTTGAAGCTGTGCTCTGCTGCCATTGCCTCAAATGTCGGATAATCCATTTCTGCACTTCCGTCTGCTTTGTCGGAAATCGCACGGATCACAAGGAACGGAACATTGTTAAGGTATGCTGCCTGAGCAATTGCTGCTCCTTCCATTTCAACTGCATATGCACCGAATTCTTTTACAACGAAATCCTTGACACCCTGATCTGCAACGAACTGATCACCGGACGCAATGCGTCCTTCGAATACTTCAATATCCGGATTAACTTCCTTGCATGCCTGTACTGCCAGCTTGCGAAGTGCGTCATCGCTGTGGAATGAAAAAGCTTCCATCTGCGGAATCTGACCTACCGGATAGCCAAACGCTACGGCGTTCATGTCATGATGGATGAGATCTGTAGAAATTACAATATCACCGATATTGATATCTGCATTCAGACTTCCTGCGATACCTGTATTGATCACAACCTCTGCATGGAAATCGTCGATCAGGATCTGTGTGCAGACTGCTGCATTTACCTTACCGATTCCGGAACGGACAACAACCACTTTTTTGCCCTCCAAAACACCTGCATAAAATTCCATGGAAGCTTTGTGTGTGATCTCCACATCCTGCATGCGCTCTTTCAGACTTGCGACCTCAACTTCCATCGCTCCTATGATACCAATACATCTCATAATAAAATTCTCCCGTCTTTTTTCTGTATTTTAAATTGTCTATTTCAAAATTTCTACATTCTTTTTTATTATACCAAATGTTGCGTTTATATGGAAACTTTTTTTATTTTCTGCTATACTGTGCAAAGGAGGTTGAGATTATGGTATATAAAACATCCGGCGTCTGTTCAAGCGCCATCTCATTTGAAATTGACGAACAGGGAAAAGTTCATGATGTAAAATTTCAGGGCGGATGCTCCGGCAACACACAGGGTGTAGCCAGACTGATCGAAGGTATGGATGCCAAAGAAGCTATCAGCAGACTCGAAGGAATCCGCTGCGGCTTCAGACCGACATCCTGTCCGGATCAGCTTTCCAAAGCTCTGAAAGAAGCTTTAAACTAATTTTTTTCCTGTACAGCTACATGCTGTATATAAGTACATACAGAGAACCCGCCACCGGCAGCTTCTCTCGCATACTTTGGCATCAACTGCAAAACCGGAGAACCACATCGGCTCTCCGGTTTTTTGCATCTTTTTATATTGATTTTTATTTGCAATTCTTTATGACAGATCATCTCGGTCCCATTTATCACACAATGACTGCACTTCTCTTGTAAAGCGGTCGAGATCTTTGTTCGGAATACCTTCGCTCTTACGGATAACAGACATAAGACGCTGTCCCATAGCAACCAGTTTCTGGAATGCACGTGCAGCTTTCGAAGTCTTCGGTGAAACGGCAGCCTTCGTGATCTTGATGCCCTGTGCTTCATAGATGCAGACATTTTCTGCGAGGTCAAAAACGGTGCCGCTGAACGGTGCCATTGCATCCAGTCCAAGTTCTTCTTCAAGACGTCTTGCAAAAATTTCCGTCACTTCATCATCACCATGTGTAACAAAAACTTTTGTCGGTTTCTGACTGAAAGATTTGATCCAGGTCATAAGTCCGTTTACATCGGCATGACCGCTGATGCCCGGCATCTGGCAGATTTCTGCGCCAACATAAACAGTCTCACCAAAAAGTTTTACCTCTGTAGCACCTTCGAGAAGTGATCTTCCGAGGGTACCGATTGCCTGATAACCGACAAACAGAATCGTGTTGTTCGGATTCCACAGATTGTGTTTCAGGTGATGTTTGATTCGTCCGGCATCGCACATACCACTCGCGGAAATGATTACTTTGCAATCCTCGTCAAAGTTGATGGCTTTGGAATCGTCACTTGTGATCGAAGTTTTCAGTCCCGGGAACATTAACGGGTTGATGCCCTTATTTACAAGTGCCAGTGCTTCTTCATCAAAACAGTCATAAATATGTTCATTAAAAATGGTTGTCGCTTCATTTGCAAGCGGACTGTCCACATAAACTTTGAAATTATCGTGTCCGTGAACGCGTCCTTCTTCTTTGATCTGACGGATGAAATAAAGCATCTCCTGCGTACGTCCTACCGCAAAGGATGGAATCACAACACTTCCCCCGCGATCAAAGGTTCTCTGGATCACCTCACTCAGAAGTCCCACATAATCCGGACGGTCACCATGGCTTCTGTCACCGTAGGTCGACTCCATCACGACATAATCCGCATCGTGAAGGTATACCGGATCTTTGATCAGCGGCTGATTGAGATTTCCGATATCGCCGGAAAAAACAATCTTTTTCTCTTTACCATCCTCGTTGATGATCACTTCAATGCTTGCAGATCCAAGCAGGTGTCCGGCATCGACAAACCGTACACGGATACCTTCCGCCGGTGTGACCGTCTTTTCATATGGACACGGAACAAAATTCTTCAGGACACCCATTGCATCTTCCATCGTATATGCCGGTACAAACTCCGGCTTGCCCTGACGACGTCCCTTACGGTTACGCCATTCTGCCTCGAACATCTGGATATGGGCGCTGTCTCGAAGCATAATGTCACAGAGATGGCAGGTCGCCTGTGTCGCATAAACCGGTCCCTGAAAACCTTTTGCATAGATTGCCGGCAGATTTCCGGAATGATCCATATGTGCGTGGGTCAAAAGCACAAAATCAAGGTCACTTCCCTTAACCGGTATTTCCTGATTTTCATAATAATCGGGTCCCTGTTCCATACCACAGTCTACAAGAAACTTCTTACCGGCAGCTTCCAGATAATAACAGCTTCCGGTTACTTCATGTGTCGCCCCAATAAAGGTTATCTTCATGTGCGAGCCCCCTTTGTCTGAAAAATCACGCAAATATATATTGTTGTAACCATTATACACGATTTAATTATTTTTTAACAGTATTTTTGTATAAAATCACAAGATAAATGCAGGAGAAGATTTACTGTTCACACGTAATGTCCCGCGAGGTGTTTTGCCATGAATATGGCAAAAGCCCGAGACATACGGGGCAAAATCCTATCACCGAAGGTGATTTGGAATGGATTTTGACCAAGTTGCTGTGAACGGAGTGAACAGCAACGGAGAAGATTTTGGGATGTCTGTAATTACAGAAACAGGAAAGATTGGTAAAATGGAATTACTTGCTGGATTGACCTTACATATACTTAGTTCTTATGTAGTCCACCGTTTACGGGCGCTAAGTTGACTTGTTTAGTACTAACTTCTTACATAGTCTACCGATTTCTGATGCATAATTGACTTGCATGACACTTAGTCTTCTCATAGTCCACAAATTTCCTAAAATTGAATGACTCCTGCATAGGTAAGTTCTAATCAAGTCAATCATTTCAGGTAAATCAGTTGGTTTCCTCATCAGTAAGTTCTAGACAGGTCAATCATGTACGGATATTGGGATGACTTCAGAAATAGTATCTGCCTCTCCGACCAATGAAAGCTAGATATGTATGGAAAAATCAAGAAAAGGAACAGGGCGGGATCTGAAATCCCGCCCTGCCTTACATGGTTTTGGTTTGGTTTTTTAAGTCTGCTGGCAGCACGTCCCTTCGAAAGGTAACGGATGTTTACACGGTTTATTCTGCATTCTCCGGTGTACGTAATGCCCGCAGTAGTTTGGTTTAAAGATTTTGTCTTAGGTTTTTAAAGTTATAATTTGTTAATTGGTTTTACATGGTTTAAAAAGTTTGGTTTTTGGTTGATTTTTGGTTTTCTCTTTAATGTTGTTTTTGGTTAATAGTTACATTGAGTGATTAATTACTTAATCATGATACCACTTGTAAGTGTGGAAGCTGATTCCTTTAAGCCATCATTGCTGGCCGCATGGTATCCGCGCACACGGTAGTAGGTGCCACTTGGAACAAGAACCTTAATTTCCTTGCTTAAGCTTGTCACGTTTTTGGCAGTATACTCAAAAATCTTATAGGTGCTATAACTTCCATTTGCTTTTTTCTCCAAAAAAAGTGACAAGTACACCTTACTGCACTTTTTATGGCACTGTGTTAATCCAAAGATTGATAATTCATGGTCTGAAACTTTCTGGATTTTCACATTTCCACAATTAAGATTTGTACTTCTTGCAGGATAATATTCCGTATCCTCTGCAAAATCTTCTGTGGTTTCCTCCTCTGTAAGCTCTTCCTCTGAAACTGCGTCCAGAATACTGGTTGTTTCAGCTAGTACAGGTGTCACACTCATTCCCACTGACAGACCAACTGCCATAAGAAGACCAAGTAATTTCTTCCCTCTGCTCATTTCTCACTCCTTTCACTATGTAAACATACCCTTACATAATATATACGTAAGAAATCGAAGAAAATCACTCTAAAATTTCATATATTCTACAATTTTTTTCAAATCCTCTACTTCCATCTTTCCAATCAAACTATAAGATACCTCATTTTTTGACCACACTGCCTTACATGTTGGCACTTCTTCCTTATCCCGTATCTCTTTGATAGTTATTTTAACACCATCCTCCGATATTGTATCTATCGTATTCTCCTCTCCCTTAATAATATTTATATTACTTGCAGTATATTCATTCTGCTTATCAATATAAAATACAATCACTGTATCTCTATATTGATATTCTATATACGCAGCACCAGTAGATTCTGCAATTGTATAATTATAAAATTTCATGCCCTGCGGTCTATAATAGAATTCTGGCACTTCAACTCCGATTTTATTCTTTATATCCTCTATAGCTTCATACTCATCTGTGTTTACACTTTCATTGTCCTCATCATTATCTACAACTACTCTCGTGTCATCCCCTGCCAGATACCGAATCCCCTCGATAAAATGGGTCCGATTCGCCTCACTTGTCATGCTCGCGGCAAACACGCACAGCAGACATACGCCTGCCACACCTGCGACTTTACCCAGCCGCAGATATCCCCGCTTCTTTCTGCCCGTGCTGCTTTTCTCCGTTTTCTTCTCCGCCACTGCCCCATTACCATTTTCCGGCACACCTGTCTTCACAGGCGAGTATAAACCTTCTGTTGCCCTTGCTGCGGTACCAGCCTCTTTCGAACTTCTTGTCTCCATGTCAATAATTTTGTCGCTGGTTGCTTTCGCCGCACCACCTGCCACTTTCGAAGCCCTCTCCTCCATGGAGATAATTTTTCCGCCTGTTGTTTTTGTCTCAGCAGTTTCTTCCGCCAGAGAAGCACCATCCATCTTCTTCAAAGTCTCTGCACTTTCAGCCGAAATCTCAAGGTTTTCATCTAAAGTCTCCGCGCTTTCATCTGACGCCGTCTCATCCTCATACAGCCCTTCTTCTTTCAGGCGCTGATAGAATTTTTCTCTGGGGACACTCAACTCTTCTGCGATATCGAGGTTTTTCTCATACTCCTGTCCGGCAAGCAAAGACTTCTCGATCAGCTCTGCCTCATCAATGTATGTCTCCTCCAGCCACTGCCGGAACTTTTCGTCATCCTCCATATCCGGCATGTCCAACATCGGATCTTCTATATAATTGTCTTTCTGTTCCTTTTCAAACTTTTCTTTCATTGCATAATCTCCTGCTGCCGCTATTTCCCACTGTAGACTTTTCTGTGAATTATCGTTTCTCACGTTCCGGATGATTTTCACAGTATCTCAGACAGCTGACAGCTCTATCTCTCCTTGACAATTTTGCCCCGGTGGTTCATAGTTATGGTTAATAAAAAGATTTTTCAGGAGGAATTCCCTATGAAACATATTGTTCTTACCGGCGGTGGTACTGCCGGCCACGTTACCCCAAATATTGCCCTGATTCCGACACTCAAAGCAGCCGGATATCAGATTTCCTATATTGGATCCTATGAAGGTATTGAGCGTAAGCTCATCGAAGAAATGGGAATTCCTTATTACGGAATCTCCTCAGGCAAACTCAGACGTTACTTTGATCCTAAGAACTTTTCCGATCCGTTCAGGGTTCTCAAAGGTTTCCACGAAGCAAAAAAACTTCTTAAGAAACTGAAACCTGACGTTGTATTTTCCAAGGGCGGTTTCGTAACCGTCCCGGTTGTTATCGCTGCAAAAAAATGCAAGATCCCAGCAATTATTCATGAATCAGATATGACTCCGGGTCTTGCCAACAAGCTCTGTATCCCTTCCGCAGTTAAAGTGTGCTGCAACTTCCCAGAGACCGTCAGCAGTCTTCCGGCAGATAAAGCTGTCCTCACCGGTACTCCGATCCGTCAGGAACTTCTGAAAGGTGACAAAGAAGCCGGCAGACAGTTCTGCGGATTCACCTCTGACAAACCGGTCCTTATGGTAATCGGCGGAAGCCTCGGTGCAGCCTCGGTCAACGACCATGTCCGCAAGATTCTTCCGGAACTTCTGAAAGAATTCCAGATTATCCATCTCTGCGGCAAAGGCAAAATGGACGAGTCCCTCAAGGGTACCGAAGGGTATGTACAGTACGAATACATCAAGGAAGAGCTTCCGGATCTCTTCGCGCTGTCCGATGTCGTGATCTCCCGTGCAGGCGCGAATGCAATCTGCGAGATCAGTGCTCTTCACAAGCCGAACCTTCTGATTCCGCTCTCTGCAAATGCAAGCCGCGGTGACCAGATCCTGAATGCCCGTTCTTTCGAAAAGCAGGGATTCAGCATGGTACTTGAAGAGGAAGAAATCACCGATGAAAAGCTCCTCGATACCATCCATCAGTTATACAAGAACCGTCATACTTTCGAAGAAGCCATGGCAGGTGGCAAACAGATGGATTCCATTCATCATATCTTTTCTCTTATTGAGGAATGTGTATTATCCAGGTAAGCAACAGAAGGCAGTTACTAATGTGACTGCCTTCTTAGTTTCTCCAGTTCTTCTATAATCCACGCCTTTGAACGCAGATTACGGTTGTTTACATTGTTCGTTGTGATCCCGTATTCCTCAGCAACTTCCGAGGCCGGAATCCTGTGCATCTTAGTTTTTATCAAAATATCGTAGTTCTGTGGATTTCTCATTCTGAGTTTCCGAAGAACAAGTCTCTGATAAGTTTCTTCTTCCATACGCAGAAGCTGTGCTTCCGGGTCTCCTCTTTCATCGGGAGTCTCTTCCACACTCTCTTCGTCGAATGTACACATTTCCTGTTTGGTGGAGGGTTTTCTAAAATAATCGTTGCATCTGTTTGTAGTTGCGCGAAGAACCAGTGCCTTCAGTTTCTTACAATCTGAATAGTCCAGATTTTCTTTCCTCTTATAAAACGTGATGAAAATCTCCTGACTGATGTCTTCTGCCAGAAGTTTATCCTTCGTGATACAATATGCAACATATGCTGAGAATCTTTGGTATTCATCATAGAACTGATTAAAATTCTCAATCGTCATTCGTATTTACGCTTTCGTTTTATTTTGTCGTTTTTTCTTACGTATTCTGTATGACTCATGCTTTTACTTTACTCAAAATCTCTTCTTTCATTTCATCAGTCAGCTCGCCCGGTTTCCATGTCAGAACGACCTGGTCTCCCTCGTAACGCGGAATCAGATGCATATGGAAATGAAATACGGTCTGTCCTGCAATCTCGCCATTGTTCTGCACGATATTAAATCCATCACAGTTCAGTCCATCTCTGAGTTTTGTTGCCATTTTTTTTGCAAGAACCATTGCTTTCGCTGCGGTTTCATCCGGAAGTTCATAAATATTGGCAGCATGTGATTTCGGAAGAATCAGGGAATGTCCCTTAGAAGCCGGTCCCAGATCCAGGATCACGCGGAAGTCTTCGTCCTCATATAATGTAGCGGATGGAATTTCTCCATTCGCGATTTTACAAAAAATACAATTTTCCATGATAAATTCCTCCTTCAGAATTCTGTAAAAATAACTGTTTAATAACTATATTGTCTCGTATTTGTGCGAATTTTTCAATACGAAATTTGTTGATTGTGGTATTTTATGATGATACACTTCCCATGAGGTGACAGATTATGCAGGAAAATAACAAATTTGAACAGCAGAAAAAAGAATTTCAGTCGACACTCTCGATGTTCTCACATGAGATACGCAACCCCCTCGCTCTTATCACAAGTGAGTTACAGATGTTGTCCGACCATCATCCACAACTTTGTCTGGATGAACACTGGGACAACATTATGGAAAATTTGAATTACATCCGTGAGCTTCTTGATGAAATTTCCCGGTATCAGAATGCAGGACATCTCTCTCTCGTATCAACGGATACAAGCCTGTGGCTTGATCGAATTGCCAATACCTTTCGACCTGCACTGGACTATCTGGGCATTGCACTTGAGACTGACATTCCCCAAAATCTTCCCCATCTTGAACTGGATCAGACAAAAATCCGTCAGGCTCTTTTTAATCTTCTCCGCAATGCACAGGAGGCTATTCAGCACGCACACGGCAAAATTCGAATCATCGCTTCTGCTGTTTCAGATGGAATCCAGATCACCGTCCATGACAATGGCTGTGGCATGACCGCAGAACAGATGGAACAGATCTTTTTTCCTTTCGTAACGTACAAGCCCGGCGGCACAGGTCTCGGGCTTGCTGTCACCCGGCAGATCATCGAAGCACACCATGGGACGCTCCGCGTCGAAAGTGCACCCGGTGAAGGAACAACCTTTTATATTCTTCTGCCTCTCGGATGATACAGAAGAATGGAAATCACCAGACCGCAGACCAGTCCGGCAACGTGGGCTGTATTGTCCACTTCTGTACTGGTAAATCCATAATAAAGAGAAAAAAATGCCATGACAAGAATCTGTCTCGCAGACAGATCTCCGAGCCATCCTTTGTTGCGGACCACAATATAAATCATCGCTCCCATAACAGCAAAAACTGCACCGGAAGCGCCCGCTGATACGGCAAAATCCATAGATTTTAACTCAACGAGCACTGAGATCACATTGCCGAGAAGTCCGCCCACAAGATAGATAATCAGAAATTTTATCTTGCCGATCACACGTTCAAGACGGCTTCCCAGAACAAACAGAACCAGCATATTATTCAAAAGGTGTTCGATTCCAAAATGCAGGAACATACAGGCAAACAGTCGGTAATATTCCCCGCCTTCTATGATCATCGGTGTGTAGGCTGCGCCACAGTCCAGCATATGAATCGTGTTCTGTGAACTTCCGCTGAATTCCACCGCGAGAAACACGATAATATTGATCAGGATCAGGCCGACCGTCACCGGCTCTTTTTTTATTTCTTCCATATAGATCATTACTCCAGAATTTGTTCAAATCTCACTGTCACATCCTCCGGGATATGATAGAATTTCTTGAAACGTTTTGCCCATCGCTCATTTGGCGGTATAGTCTGATAGAAATATTCCGAATACGGCAGAACAGGCAGCACAATTTCCTTCTGTTCCTGCTCTATTCCCGTCTGTATCAATTGTGCTCTGTAATCGTTTACCTGACCGATTGCCAAAAACATTCTTACATATATCACACACAGAACACAGACCGCCATTCCTGTTATCAGTATAGGATAGAACAACTCCGTCCTGTATCTGCCTGTCAGATATCTGATCAGCTTCAACAGCACCAGTGCCTGAAAAATATAAGATACGTAAAAACATCTCGCACCAATAGGATTCGCTGCCAGAAGCGGTGCCGCCACAGCTCCCGATGACAGATAGAGAATGCACATGGAAATTCTCTCTTTCCTGTCTACATTTTTCCAGATGCACAAAAGCACATTTGCAAAAAACAAAATCGCAAGCATGGTATTGATCGCATTATTCAGATTTTGATCACTGTCAAATACCCATTGTGGATAAATTTTATGAAAGACACTATATACACTGTACCCACAAAATACTATCGTCATTTCTATTGTGGCAAAAGTTTTTCGCCCACTTTTCTGAATCAAAATCAACAAGACGATAATCAAAAGTATATTCAACACCCAGTTATTTATTGATAAATGATACCAGATATTGCTAATAAACTGTCTTGCCATTCCACTGACAGTTGTGTGAATTTCTTTATATCCGTCTGATCCGTCAGCAGCTCTTGAATAGGCACCGTTAGAAAACATAATCAGCGCCCCCGCTATAGAAGCCCATAAAAAATTTAATTCTATAAGCGGAATATTTTTATAACGAATCAGTGTATACACAACAATCCATACCGCATAAAAAACCACAAATACTGTAATATTCTCAGAAAACAACTGTACAGAAATACCAAGTGGAATTACCATAATTGTTTCCCAGACAGGAATAGCAGGCTGCTTCTGCTTCGTATACACCCATTCCGTCCAGTTATAATAAATCAAAAACAGAAAAACCGGTGGAACAAAATTTACAAATGCTGCCGGCCAGCCATAGCTCTGCTGAAACAACGTTGATGGAATTGAGATTAAAAGAAAAAAAGCTCCCAATAGTAAAAATGTATTTTCTTTTGTCCAGCTTTCTTCTTCGAAACGTATATTTTTATACATGACATCCAAAAGCCACACAACACCTGCTGCAAGTACCACAGCCTTTGCAAGTACGCTTCTGGTAATCAAAAGTGCCAGAAGATTTCCCAGATAACGGCCATTATAATCTTTAAAACCGTTTTTCATAAGTTCTATCCGTTCATCCAGACCCCACTGCCATTCATCATGGCAGTATGGTACCTTATATCCGATATATAAAAATACAACAAATGCCGCTATATATATCAACCAGCATACCTTACTTTTCTTTTTCATGGGTTATATTTCTCTTTCATTTTTCTTTCAGAAAGTATAGCATACCGTATTATAAAAGTCTATATAACCGCTTTTCCTTCAACCGTATTTTCAGGCGTTCTCCGTCTATTTTAAAAATATGTACCGGGCCTGTGCAAATTCCACCTGATCCTCGTCCTGCAGCTGATATTCCTCTCCTGTCTTCAGCAGTCTTCCATTTACTGAAGTTCCATTTCTCGAGTTGAGATCTGACAGATAATATTCGTCATCTGCCTTACGGATTTTTGCATGAATACGGCTGACTGTCGGGAGGGAGATCACAGCATCGGCGGCATTTTCCATCTTACCGATCACCATAAGGTCACGATCCAGATAGATTGTCGCAAGTTCTCCCGGTTCGCGGCTTACAAGACTGGCAGGGCCTTCAGTCTGTCCGGCGGACAGAACGACGGTTTCACCGTAGTTTTCTGTTTCCCCGGTCTGTTCCGGCATTTTATACTTTCCGTCTCCCCATTCCGGCATTTTTTCCTGTACTGAATCTGCTTCATACAAATCCTCTGAATTTCTCTCCTTCCTCCTTTTCTCACTGCTGCTTTCATATGTATCATCAAGTTCCCTCTTCACCTTTTTTCTCCACTCTGCACTCATCTGCTTTTTCTGCTTCTTCTTTTCGGCTGTCCAGGACAAGAATGCAGCGAGAGCCAAAAGGATGATGGCTCCTCCGAAGATAGCTTCCGCCGGGATTCCCGGAAGGTACCCCAGATAGCGAAGTATAAGAAGAATGATCAAAACTGCTGCTGTGAAAACACAAAGTAAAGCACCCGTCCATTCGTTGGAGGACTTTTGAAAATCAGACTCCTCTTTCTTTTTGTCTTTTTTCCTTTTTGAAGTTTTATTTTCCACGTCTGTCTCCAGTAAATGTGAAACATCTGCCTTTTCCTGTATTTTTTCTCCAAAATTATCCGCACCATCCAGATTGTTTTCCGGGGGCTTCTGCCCCTGTTTCTGTGCAGAGTCTTTATTGTCATTTTTCCCTATAACTTCTCTGTTCTGATAAATTGCCTCTTTTATATGTTCAAGCTGAAATCCTGTCTCCATTGCTTTCCGGTAGACTCCATAGCCCATACTCACTGCCTGAGGATCTTCATGGTCAAGTCGCGGGAGAAGGTATTCTGTCAGTTCCCGGAACTGTTCCTGTATCGGATGATGATAATCCGGAAGACAGCAGAATTTCACTTCTCGCTTCTCTATATCCAGAAAGATATACTCCGGACATAAAAGGAGCTGGTCTGTATTCATAAGAAACTCCGCCATCTCTTCCATCACACGAATGAATCCGCCAAAAAGCATGTGCAGATCTTTTCTGTGAAATTTCCGCTGTTCATAAAAAGACGCCAGTGACTGCCTGGATGTGATGTCATAATAAAACAGCAGATTCCCGTCCAGTCCCTGCAATCTGCACTTTAATATAGAGGGAATCACATTTCCCGTCAGCATTCGTACCTGATAGGATGCTGTATTTACCTTTTCTTCTTCTCGTAGGATCAAATAATTGTGACTTACATCTCTTTTATATTCTGCATACATATTTTAATCTCCTGTTATACCAATCACTTCCTTTGCAGCCTTGAGCCTGCGGATCCATTTTACCGGCCGAATGACTTTTGAGTTTCCTTCTGTTTTTAATGTCCATTTAAATCCACAAAAACCTGCAATCGTATCTGCTTCATAAGTTACACTGACTTTCTTTTTTCCTGCATTTACATGACATCGCAGATTTTCCGCCCCGAAGAATCCTACATTTCCAAGCTCCTCACCACGGATTTCTGCTGCTGCCTGCGCCTGTCCGTCCTGACGCACTGCCTCCATACTTCCACTCAATGATGCTTCGCAGGCTGCCGCCGTCAGCCATGCCCGGTTATGTACAAAAAATGACAGATAAATGACTCCCATAACTGTCAGAAGCACGATAGACATGACACATGCAGCCTCTATCGTAAAACTACCCTTGCACAGATTACTTCTATATTTCTTATGTCTTGAGTTTACAATCCTGTATCTGTAATTTTTGAGGATTCTTTTCTTCATATAACCATCCCTCCTACATATCCCAGCAATAAAAAAGGTACCAGTGGAATCTCCGTCTTTTTATTCTTTCGAAACACCAGCAACAGGATACCGGAACATGCCGCCGCAAGCAGCATTCCAATGCAGGCCGTCTGAATGTAGCTTTCCATTCGCATCATACATCCCAGCGCCATAAGAAGCCATCCGTCTCCCATACCTACCTGTCCCCGTGTCAGGATACTGCATGCAAAAATAAAAATGCCTATGGCCGCCGGAATCAGATAGTCCGTCATTGTTCTTCCGGTTTTGATACTGTATGCCACTCCTGCCAGTCCGAACAGCAATGTGACCGGTATTGAGATTTCTCTTTTTCGGATATCCAAAAAACTGCTGAAAAGCAGAAAGATCAGTGTGCCGTATTTTTCCATTTTCCTTTTCCTTCTTTCTTCTGATCATTTCATTCTTTCTGAGATTTTTATTGCTGCTTCTGTAATGTCTCCGCCGAATCTCTATCCGCATTTGCTGCATACATGCATGTCTCCGAGCTGTGATTTCTTGACCAGCCGAACGGTACGCTTCAGTCCACTGCAGGAAGCATCATTGTGATAACGGTTCCCGGAACCCGTAATATAAACAGTCCCCGAGGGGTTCTGATGTCGGCTGCAGGTCTCACATGGGCTGTATTTCTCCCCATTATCATTTCGCCTCTGTGATACACTGCTTCCGGACACCTGTGTAATAGACAGGTTCAGATAACGGCAACCCGCTTTTGTGTGATATACCGACCCACTCTCTGTCACAAAAACCATTTCTTCAGGTTCTGTGCTGTTACCGGAGCCTTTCCCACTTTCTTCTGCGCCTGTCCATGCATGGACTTTCACGGTATTGTGCATCCAGACCTTCGGAAGTGGTATCAGCGCACCGACCGGACTGTATGAATATACATCGGGCAGTGTGATTTCATCCGGGCCATTTCCGTCCGCCACATACGCATACATCCCGGCTTCCTTCGTCTTTTCACATAACGCCTGCAAATGTGTCGTCTGCAGACTGTAAATGTCCATAAAGGAAATCATTGTCACCATACCCAGAAAAAACAGCGGAAGTACAAGTGCTGTCTCTACTGACAGTCCTGCCTTTTTTATCTTTGCACATGAGGTACACAAAGATACCTTTTCAGAAAGCGTCAGGAGGATTCTGCCTATCGGGGACGACAGATACCATCTGTTCAGAGAGCGTGTCCTTTCTTTATTCTTTCTGCCTATCTTGTTTTGATTCCCATTGAGCTTTTTTTGTGCCTTCTGAAAAAGCATCTTTCTGCACCTCCTTTTAGCGGGCGGCGAGAACGCCGCCCTTCAGCCCTCAGATATAGCTGTATTGTTTTGTTACGGTATATGTTCTGCTTCTGTTTGCCCGCACATCCACAGACACCTCAATTGCTTCAATACAACAGTCCAACCGGAACTGTTCTCTGCCTTTTGTCGCACGTATCTCCGCTTCAATCATATCCATTCCCCGCTTAAGTTTCTGCGAACGTGAAGTGGATAAAAGAAGTACCTGCAGATAATCTTCATATGACATGCCGCCCTCCACATCTTTGCGCTCACTGTCCATTTCCTGCAGGAAATTCGAAAGATTTTCCAGTGACAACTGCCAGTCTGCCGGTGATTTCACAAGCGGTACTTTTCCTCCATGAAACAGTTCCCGCAGATCTACAATGCTCTCCGCAAATGACCAGCACAGTATCAGCGCAGTCTCAATCACCACTGCTGCCGGAGGAATCAGAAAACCAGATGCAACTGCCAGCGCAAGTGCCTGTATCTGTGCTCTCTTTGATGCATCGGTCATCAATGCCGATACATTGATTCCTTCGCGGATCAGAAGGAGCCGCCTTGCAACTGTCTGGAGATTTTCCCGGTCACTGGATTTTCCACCCAGAAGATATTCAATCTGATATTTAAGTCCTGCGGTGGACGGTTCCCGGTAATTTCCCAGATGTTCCATCAGATACTGCTGGTAGAGAATCTGCGAAGTCGCAGAAGACGTCTGGATATTCTCCGTTGGAAGATTGATTCCTTCCTGCAGCTGTCGGTGTGACACAAGATTCGAAAGGGAGATCTGATTCTCGGAAATACCCCGGTCAGCCGGAATAACCAGATCAAGCAGCCCCATTTTTCGAATCTGTTTTATGATCGGAATCGGATTCGTGACTGCAGGAGGTTTTGGTGCTTCCACTATCTCATTGCCGCCGGCATTTCCGCCTGATTCTTCACCACTTCCGAAGATATCTTCGGCACCTGAACCGGTTTCTGACTTCGAGGCAGCTTCGGCTTCCTGACTTTTTTGTGCTGCTGAATCCATCTCTGCATCATAATTTTCGAGGCTGTTGCCATCCTCACTCTGACGTCCGGCTTCTTCCGCCTGTCTGATCTTTTCTTCTTTTTTGTGATAACGGTCAAGAAGTAGTCCCACGCCCTGGCTTCCAAGTGTGTCTCTCATAAATGTCACTGCCTGCCGAAAAAAAATTTCTCCGCCTTCATCAGTTGCCAGACGATAGCCTGTAAATCCGCCCTGTTTCAAAGCAAGCTTCTGACTGTTCTGTTTCAGTACAGGTTTCATATAGGATTCAAGGTTATCATATACCGCAGCCAGATTTAAATCTGAGTTTCCCTGTGCTCCGTCAATGAAAAACAGGTCATATTCCTTCATAAGGAAACGGTCATACTGTCCAAACAGAGAATAGAGTCCGATATCCATACTGTTCAGAATCTGCGTTCTTGCCGCCGCAGCCTGCACCGACTGGATTCCTGTCGTAACAAGTGACAGCAGCAAGCTCAGAATCAGCGCCAGAAAAACAGTGATACTTCCTTTTTTCTCCATTGGCATACTCCTTTCCTTTTCAGATAGAATTACTCTGCTTCGTAATCTTGCTCAAAATACTTCTCACCAGATTCGTCAGCTGTTCCTTAAAAATGATTACCAAACTGATCAGCACGACCAGTATCAAAATGATTTCAACGACACCTACTGCATCTTCTTCACGCATAAACTCTCTCGCTGTCCGCATACATGCACTCATATTCTGCCTCCTTATTCTATCTGCTCTTTCCTGCTGCTCCATCATCCATAGAAAGATAAAAATGCCGGTATCATAATGATCGCCATCACCACCGCGAGCATCATGACCATCGGTACGAGCAGCTTTGTAGCCGCTGTCTCACCCAGCACTCTTGCCTTTCGCTTCCTTTCATCCCACGCTTCCAGTGCCTCTTTTTCCAGAAGATCCGCCATCCGGTGGCTGCCTTTTTGAAGATTCTGTATCAGAATCGTGGAAAAGGTCTTATACTTCATCTGACCGCACCTTTCTCCGAATCTGCGATATGCTTCCATCTCTGCAACACCACTGTCCATCTCATGACACATGATCGTGATTGCCTCATACGCATATCGTCCGGTCTTTGAACGGTTTCTCATATAATCTGCACTCATTTTCTGAAACACCTTACGTGCCGTCATGCCTGCCTGAATCAGAAGAGTAAATTTCATGATCAGCGACGGATAATCCATCAAAAGCTGTTCTGCGCGTTTTGCCATTTCTTCCTGCTGCTCTTTTGCTTTTTTCAGCATCACAACAAACGCTGCAAAAAACGCGAGCGATGCCAGAAGTGATCCTGTCTGATCACCGGACTTCTGCCAGATAAGTTTCTGACCGTCCCATTGATCCGGCAGATAATAATAATCCGGATCCTGTTTCTGCTGATTATATTCTTCAATGATTTCTCTTAATTCTTTTTGTCTCTGTTCTGTCTCATTTACTTCCTGCTCCGGTTCGACTTCTGTCTCCTCCGTCTCTTTTTCCGGAATCTCCACATCAAACTTCTGCGGTTTCTGACCATTCACAGACACCAGTAGTTCTTCCGTATATGCACCATCCGGAGTCTTCTCCATGCGGTGTCCTTCCTGATAGACTACAACTTTGCCGTCTGTCATGGTCAGTGCCATTCCCAGAAGGTTTCCGCAGACCGCAACAAGCAGAAACAGCCGCATGCTCTGTCGGTCTGCGATTCCGTCCAATCGGATCCAGCCTGCCTTCCATACAAGCATGATTCCAAAAGTCAGCACAAAGAGTATTATATGTACCCACATATTTTATTCTGTGCGGCTCTCCCGCATTTCCTTTCTAAACTTCAATATCTACGATCCGTCTTCCAAGCCAGTAAGACAGCCCGTAAATTCCAAGGCACAAGGACATTGCCAGAATTCCGAACGGATTTCCATAGAGTACTTCAAGGAATCCCGGTGAAGTCATCTTAAGATACAGAATGATTCCGGCCGGCATCAGACTCATGATCATCTGTTCCGCCTTTTTTGCCGCCAGTGTCGTCTCAATTTCTCTGCGCACGTCAATCTTGTCACCCAGCATCCTCGAAGAAGTCTGTATGATCCGGTTCATGTCACCACCGGTTCTTTTGGCGGTATAAAAAACTGCTGCAAAATTTTCGATATCTTCGATCCCACTTCTGTCACCGAAACTCATTAAAAGATCTTCCACCGGCACACTTACCTTCAGCTGTGTTTCCATATAATGAAATTCCCGCACAATATCTGTTTCCTGCGGATACAGCCGTTCCAAGTCTCTGGAACATGCCATAACTGCATTTTCTACAGAATATCCTGCCTGAACAGCAACACTCAGCGCATTTAACGCATCTTTAAACTGATAATTCAGGTTCTTTTTCCGTTCACGGATCAGCCCTTTCTTTTTCCATTTCAGAAAAAATACCGTAACCGGCAATGCAAGAAACATCAGCCATGGATTCTGATAGAAAAGATAATCCACCGCACCACACAGCAGAAGTCCCTGCACCAGATACTTCAAAATCTCTGTCACGGAAAAACGATACTCTTCATAACTCTGCTTCATATGGTCACTCCTGCCCGTATCAGCTTTTCCCTGTTCAGAAGTTCGGCGGTCTGTACCAGTCCCTTTCCCTCCTGCCAGCGATAAAGCGTACGTGTCTTTATTTCATGATTTTCAAATCCGCATATTTCTGTTATCTCAAGTACCTTACGGCTTTTGTCACGCATTCTTCCCAGATGAATAAGAATATCAACACCAGAAGCAATCTGCCTTCGAATGGCCTCAAGCGGAAGATCTACTCCCATCAGGGTCATGGTTTCAAGTCTTGAGAGCATGTCCGAAGCCGAATTGGCATGGGCAGTGCTTAAGCTTCCGTCATGTCCGGTATTCAAAGCCTGCAGCATATCGACCGCTTCACCACCACGTACCTCGCCAACAATGATCCGATCCGGTCGCATACGAAGCGCAGTCTTGATCAGGTCACGAATCGTAATCGATGTTGCACCTTCCATGTTAGCCATCTTTGCTTCAAGACGCACCAGATTGGCAATTCCCTGTATCTTGAGTTCTGCATTGTCCTCGATCGTGATCAGCCGTTCATCCGGCGGAATATAATTGGACAGTGCGCCAAGAAACGTTGTCTTGCCGCTTCCTGTCCCGCCTCCGATGACCATAGAATATCGTGCACGCACAAGTGCCGCAAGAAATTCTGCACATTCCGGCGGCAGGCTTCCAAGTGAAATCAGTTTTTCCATCGTGATCGGCGTATCCGGAAAGCGCCTGATCGTCAGAATCGGACCGTTGAGCGCCACAGGGCGGATCACCGCATTGACTCTGGCACCGTTATCCAGACGGGCATCCACAATAGGCATTGATTCGTTGACCACCCGGTTGCACTTACCTACGATCTGCTGAATGACATCTTCCAGCTTTTCTCCGGAAGTAAATGTTTTGTCCCATTTTTTCAGTTTTCCGGCACGCTCCACAAAGATGGCATCCGGTCCGTTCACCATAATCTCCGTCACTGTCTCATCCTCGATCAGTTCCTGCAGAACATCCAGTTTGCGAACAGAATGAAAAAGTTCCTGGCGAAGCTGTACCTTTTCTTTCAGCGAAAGACAGTACTCCCGCATCCGCCCGAGTATCAGCTCATCGATCTCCTCGAGGATTTCTTCGTCACTCAGCTCTCTTGCGAGATCCAGCCGCTCCATCAGAAGTGTACGAAGTTCCTGAAATAGTTCCCTGCTCATCTGCTTTCCTTTCTGAAAATTACCTTCAGAGATTTTCTTTCTCAAGCAATTCTCTTACAAAATCTCCCAGTTCACTCCAGACCAGTTCCTCTACCCGAAATTCATTGTCCGTATTTTGGGATAGTATCGGAAGCAATACTTTTTCTATTCCTGCCAGTAACTGTGAGTAATCACGCAAACGCAAAAGTTTTTCAAACTGTTCCATTTTGCACTTTGAGATGCGGTCGTCGCGCACCGGCACATAGACTCTCGTACACAAGTCAAGAATCTGAAATACTTCTTCTATTCCATCGCCCACATCCAATACGACTGCCTCATAGGAACTGTGCAGAACGATTTCCTGCAGAAGACGCTCCCAGTCCTGCCACCTTGTCCCCCGGATATCCTCCGGGGACTGTACCGGCGGTATAAAATCCATACTTCCCATACTCTGAATCATGCTGTTCATTTTTACGGTAATGCCTGCCTTCTCCTGTCGTACAAAATACAGAAGATCACTGAGTGTATAGGGGTATTCCTTTTCAAAGAGTTCTTCAAACCCGGAATACTCTTCCATGTTGAGATAAAGAACGGATTTCTCTCTGCCCAGGATCTGAGCCAGTGCCAGCGCAAAAGAAGTCTGCCCGCAAAATCCGAGCGGTGAATAAATCCCCAGAAGTTCCGTCGTTTTTTTGAGCACCGGCATATGCGCCGGAAGCACGGCCTTTTCTGCACCATAACACGCCATCACCTCACGGACGATATCCGAAGATGCCTGATACTTATAAACATCGGCATATCTGTCCAGTTCATCCGGTTTGCTGCCCTCGGTCAGAATCACGATCTTGCCGATATCCAGCTCACCGACCTCATGACACATTGCCTCCGCTGAGATCAGAAGAAGCTCGACCGGATTTTCTTTTGCATATGCTACAAAACTGCTGACATTGGTAAATGCCTGAATCTCAAAAGGAATATTCTTTTTCTGGTTGAGATAATCCATGAAGTTGCAGGCATATTCCGCCTCGAGATCACAGACTGCAAAAATTTGTTTTTTCAATAGATACCTCCCGTATACAACATCACACTCATAAAGATCGGAATCGTAAAATGAATGTTTTCAAAAGCAGTTCCTGTCCGATAATACGGACTTTGTTTGCCAGTTTCGATAAGTTGTCTTACGTATTGTTCCAGATAGTGAAATCTTTGGTGGAAGCCGCCGCAAAAAAACAAGATTGCCAGCGATAATACTGCTCCTGCAAGAACCGCATACCACATACACCATAATATGTGATACGGTCCCATCAGACCGCCAAGCACGCAGAAAAGCTTTATGTCACCTGAACCCAGCATTCGAAAATAAAACAGCCATCCCAGAAGCACAAGCGGCACAGCCATCCCAAGAACATACTGCACTATACCATGCCGGTTTCCGGACCATATACTGTAACTCAGCCCTGCAATAAATGAGCAAATGATCCAGCTGTTTTTTATCCGCATCTCATACAGATCCATCAACACCGCGATACCCGCAATCGTCAGAAGCAGCATCTGACGAATGATTACTTTACTCACACCCCTTTCTCAAACTAATAAAAAATTGGGATTACCCGTCAGATCTGACGGAAGGAATACCAGAAGATCTCTGGTGAGCTTTATTATAGAGCGCTTCGTTCTTTTTGTAAAGAAAATTCGTTCGTCAAATTCTCCTATATTCTGACAGATGCGCAGGTTGCACAATCGCACTCTCTTCTGTATAATAAAAGACAGCACGAAAACGGAGGGGGGACACATACTGCCATGGAAAACATCAAAAAAATCGAAGATATGTCGCTGAATGCATGGCCATCACACAAAATGGAGCTTTATGACGGCTGGATTCTGCGTTTTTCTTATTTTTATACACACCGTACCAACAGTGTGGAACAATTTGGAAATTCCACGCTTCCATGGAGAGAAAAAGTCGCTTACTGCGAAAACGTCTACAAGCGTCTCGGCTCTCCGGCTATCTTTAAAATCAGTCCTGTTGTATCACCGGATTTTGATTACACACTGGAAAATCGTGGCTACGAAATCCAACATACGACAGAGGTCATGACAATGGCTCTGTCAGACGCACATATTGACACCCATTATCCGGATGTCACGCTTACTAATGAAATTCCGGATATCTGGATCAACAGCCTTTTTGACCTGAAGGGAATGACCAATCCGATTCACCGGGCAGTCGTACCTTCCATGTACCGTGCGATTCCGAAAGAGACCATCTGTGCTTCTATCTGGAAAGAGGGCAAGATCATCGCTACCGGTCTCGGAATCCTTGACCGTGACTACATTGGTATCTACGCGATCCATGTCAAAGAAAAATACCGTGGCAGGGGTTATGCCCGCCAGATCTGTACCGCTCTTCTAAGTGAATGCATGAAAAAAGGCGCCAAAAAAGCCTACCTTCAGGTAGTGCAGGGAAATACAGCCGCCAAAAATCTGTACACATCTCTCGGTTTTACAGATTCCTATACGTACTGGTTCCGTGTACAGCCTGACACCACAAAGGAGAACAATATAGAATGAAAAAATTAATTACCATCGGCATTGCCTGTCTGCTTTCACTCTCCCTTTCCGGGTGCAGTCTCGGAAGTGTGATCGACCGTTTTACCGCTTCAGATGATGCTGCCATTCAGAATATCAATCCTGAAAGTACCCGTGTCTATATGGATGAGATCCGTGGAGAACTTCAGAATTTTACCGGCAATCAGATCACGCTCCTGAGCGATGAAGAATCTTATACTTTTGATATTTCTCAGGCAACGCTGGAATGCAGCAACGGTATGCTTGCCGGAGATGCCGTCAGTGTTGTATATGAAGGCCAGCTCGACAGCACCGATACAGGAGCCGTGCATGCCCTGAAAGTAGTTGACGACTATCATCAGACAACCACTCTTAAAGATCAGACTTTCCGCGGACAGGTACAGGTGCTGACAGCCAATTGCATCACTGTCAAATCAGATAAAAATCAGACTGTCACTTTTCCGGTCACCGGTACCGAGCAATATTATCAGGCCGGAATCAAAGCCGGAAACTGGGTATACATCCACTATAAAGGCAACCTTGTTGCCGCTGCAGACGGAAATACCGCGACTGCCGACGGCTCTCATACAAAAACATTCAGTGTTTCTGATGTAGATCCGTTTAATGTTCCTGATCCGACACCGACTCCTGCACCACAGGAAGGTACAGAAGTAAAAAAGGAAAATAAATTGCGCGCTGTGATCCAAAACATTCAGACCAATGTTTTGCAGGTATCCATCGAAAACACCACCACTGTCCTGAATCTGGATATGTCTGCACTCCCCTGCTATTTCAAAGGTGGTGCTGAGACCGGATCACATGTAAATATTATTTACACAGGTGATTTTAACGGAACCACACTGGATGGCCTCAATGTTCTCGGAATTACCGGTGAAAATCCGGATAAATTAAGCGAACGTGATATCAGTTTTACTATCTCCGGAGACATCATCGCTTCTACCGCCAACACGATCACACTCCGTACTTACGATGGCGCAGATATTACCTGCAATACGGAAAAAGCCACCAACTCTTCATCCGGCGGGCTGCTGACCGGAAGTTCAGTAAAAATCACATTCAACCCTGCTGATTCCAAAGAAACCAATATTTATACGGCAATAAAAATAGAAGATCTGTGATTGCAGATCTTCTATTTTACGTCCAGACACTCTGTCTGCCTGTCCTTCTCTCTATATTATTTTCTTTTAAATCTGTCCCGGATTTCTTTTTCTCCTGTCTTCAGCCACTCTTTCACTTCCCCGGAATCGCCAAGAATCTGCCTGAATGCCTCCCATTCCTGTAAAATGCCCTTTCCATGAGGCACCATATAGGCTCCGGCATCGCTTCCCGGTGCTACTTTTACTTTTTTCTGATAGGCAAGCCGCACAAGTACTTCCGCCTGATGAATGATTGGTTTCAAAACACCATCTTCATAACGTCCACACCCTACCAGATTTCTTACTGTAACAAGTGTCGGCACCCAGACAGTATTGCTGTCTGCCAGCATGGCTATTGTTTCCTCGTCCATATAATTGCCATGTTCCAGACTGTCCACACCTGCCTCGATTGCAGCTCTTGTACCGTAAATTCCGTTTGTATGACTCATGACAGCAAAACCCTCTTCGTGGGCAATGTGTACCATCTCTTTGACTTCCGCTGCGTCCACAGGAGTTCCCGTTACTTTTCCGTGATCATGAAAGTCCAATAGCCCAGTGGTCATAATCTTGATAAAATCTGCTCCCTCTGACGCTGCTTCCAGTACTCTCTGATGGAATTCCTTAAGCGTATCAAATCCACGGCCCACAATTTTTCCATAATGTCCGTTTTTATGTATAGCAAATACCGGAGAGCGATACTCAATCCCATATTCAGGAGCCAGTCTGCCAGCCAATAAAGATGCCCCGTATGGATCACCACCTTCACGCACAAACGTCACACCTGCTTTTCTGTATGCATCCAGAGCACTGCGCACAGCTACTTCATCAGCTTTTACTTTGTGTGTCTGAACAGCTCTGTGATAATCAGTACCATTCATAAATATGTGTGCATGACATTCTCCAAACATCTTCTGTCACCACCGATCACTGACGGAAAAACTGACGGATTTCTTCTTCAGATGCCTTCACAGAACCCTGTACAAAAAATGGCTTTCCACCACCTCTGCCATTCAGCGCCGCGTTCATTTCCTTTGTGAACTGTCTGAGATCTCCATTCAATTCACCCATCGCATATTTGTAGCTGCCATCTCCGTTTGAGGAAAATACAGCGCAGCATCCGGAACATTTCTGCATCACAGCATCTGCCATCTTACGCACCTGATCTGCCTCCAGTCCATCATGGAAAAGAAGAACACTTCCCTCTCCTTCCCACCGGTCTGCTTCAGCCCTGCAGAGTTCATCCACCACATGTGCAACCTGTCCTTTCAGGCGGAAGTTTTCATCCTGAAGACGTCCTACAGCCGCTGCTGTTTCTTCAATCTTTGCAGAAAGTTTTACAGAAACCTGACGGTTCTGGTCATTGACCATATTCAGATAATCCATAACCCTCTTTCCACAGATCATAGTCAGGCGGATTCCCTCATGGAAATTTTCGACTGTAAGGATCTTGACTGCTCCGATTTCTCCTGTATGTGTGACATGCGTTCCACAGCAGGCACAGAGGTCTGAACCCGGAAAACGTACCAGACGCACCTGTCCGGTCAGTTCTTTCTTGCTTCTGTAGGAAAGTTTCTCCAGTTCTTCTTTTGACGGGTAAGTAATCTCCACCTCGCTGTTTTCCCAGATTTTTTGGTTGGTCTCTGCTTCAATCTCCGCAAGCTGTGCCTCTGTCAGCACACCGCTTAAATCTACTGTGATCACGTCACTGCTCATATGGAATCCCACATTATCATATCCATACGCCTCATGCACCAGACCACTGACAATATGCTCTCCGGAATGCTGCTGCATCAGATCAAATCTTCGATCCCAGTCAATTTTTCCGATCACTTCACTGCCTGCTTCAACTGCTTCTTTTGTATAATGTACGATCTCCCTATCTTTTTCCTGCACATCCAAAACTGCTATCCCGTTTAATGTACCGAGATCACACGGCTGCCCTCCGCCCTCCGGATAAAAAGCGCTCTGATCAAGAATGATCTCAAATCCTTTTTCACATTCTCTGCATTCCAGAACCTTCGCAGTAAATTCCTTTTTGTATACATCTTCATAATAGAGTTTTCTTGTCTCGCTCATGCTGTCAAATCCTTCTTTCTGATAAATTATCTGCACTGTATAGAACTTCTTTTTTATATTTTCAGTATAGCACAGCTTTTGTTTCCTGAACAGAAAAAAGACAGACAAGCAAATTGTAACTAAATTGTTTAAACAATTTGCATCGTCTGTCTTTTTAAAACGTTTTTATGTGAATGTTTTTGTAAATATTATTGCCTGGAATTTTTAATTTTTCAGGTTTTTGGTCACGCGAAGTCTTGTCATTGCTCTTGCAAGAGCTGCCTGACTTCTGTGATATTCTACAATACTCTGCTTCTGACGGAGCTGTTCTTCAGCACGATCACGTGCTTCTTCCGCTCTTCGTATGTCGATTTCCTCCGGACGCTCTACAGTCAGACAGAACAGTTTCGCACGGTTGTTGATCATCTCAACAAATCCGGAACTGACCGCTACTTCTGTCCAGTTTCCCTCGGAATCCTCAAATTTGAGTTCTCCCGGAACGATTGCACAGATCATATTGGCATGATGAGCAAGAAATTCTTTCTGGCCATCTTCAGCCGGAATGATCAGTGAGCAGGCTCTTCCCGCAAAGAACTGTCTGTTCGCAGCGTATATTTCAAGACCGAATGTATTCTGCATAAGCCTCACTCCTTACTGTTCCAGAGTTTTTGCTTTTTCAATTACTTCGTCTATAGTTCCTACATTGAAGAATGCATTTTCCGGATACTCATCCATTTCACCATCGATGATCATCTTGAAGCCACGGATTGTTTCTTTCAGTGGAACATATTTTCCAGGAATACCTGTGAAGTTCTCAGCTACATGGAATGGCTGAGACAGGAATTTCTGAATCTTTCTTGCACGGAATACAATGTTTTTATCTTCATCAGAAAGTTCTTCCATACCAAGGATTGCAATGATATCCTGCAGTTCTTTGTACTTCTGAAGGATTTCCTGTACACGACGTGCAACTTCATAGTGCTCCTCACCGACAACATCAGCTTCCAGAATACGGGAAGTAGATTCCAGCGGATCAACAGCCGGATAAATACCCTGCTCTACGATCTTACGTGAAAGTACGGTCGTCGCATCCAGATGTGCGAATGTCGTTGCCGGAGCCGGGTCAGTCAGGTCATCAGCCGGTACATAAACTGCCTGAACAGATGTAACAGATCCGGATGTTGTGGAAGCGATACGTTCCTGAAGTTCACCCATCTCAGTTGCAAGTGTCGGCTGGTAACCTACTGCAGACGGCATACGTCCCAGAAGTGCAGAAACCTCAGAACCAGCCTGTACAAAACGGAAAATATTATCAATAAAAAGAAGTACATCTCTGTGTTCCTGATCACGGAAATACTCTGCCATGGTAAGCCCCGTCTCAGCAACACGCATACGGGATCCCGGCGGCTCATTCATCTGTCCGAACACTAAGGCTGTCTTTTCCAGTACACCTGATTCTTTCATTTCGCTCCAGAGGTCATTTCCCTCACGGGAACGCTCTCCTACACCGGTAAAAATAGAATATCCGCCGTGCTCTGTAGCGATATTCTGAATCAACTCCTGAATCAGGACTGTCTTACCAACACCGGCACCACCGAACAGACCGATCTTACCACCCTTTGCATAAGGGGCGAGCAGGTCAATAACCTTGATTCCTGTTTCCAGAATCTCAACTGCCGGTTTCTGTTCTTCAAAACTCGGCGGATCACGATGGATCACCCAGTGTTCTGCATCGTCCAGCTGGTCTCCTCCGTCAACGGTATCACCAAGTACATTAAACAAACGTCCAAGAGTACAGTCACCTACCGGAACCTTGATTCCGCTTCCGGTCGCAATGACTTCTCTGTCTCTCTGAAGTCCCTCACTGGCGCTCAACATGATACAACGTACCACATCGTTTCCCAGATGCTGAGATACTTCCATAACACATCTCTTACCATTGTTTTCTACTTCAAGAGCATCTTTGATATCCGGCAGATCTCCATTTTCAAAAACAACATCTACAACAGGTCCCATGACCTGTACGATCTTACCTTTACTCATTATCGTCCCTTCCTTTTCTGGGCTTTCGCACCACTGCAAACCTCTGTGATCTCCTGCGTGATTGCTGCCTGACGTGCACGGTTATACTGGATTGACAAATCCTGTAACATTTTCTTTGCACTGTCTGTAGATGACTGCATGGCGGTCATTCTGGCATTATTCTCGCTGGCATATGCTTCAACCAGACATCCATAGATCACACCGGTCAGATAATTTGGAATCATGATATCCAGCACACCCTCTGCAGACGGAAACATCTCGATTTCCTCCTGATGGATCTCTGCCGGAATCTGAAGCGGCGAAAAGCTAGTCTTTTTTAAAGGAAGAAGCTGCATATTTACTGCTTCCATCACAACTGCATTCTGCATCTGTGTGTAAATAATATGCACCTCATCCACTTCTCTGTCCAGAAAGCTTCTTATAACTTCCTCACTGATCATTCTTGCCCTGTGCATGGTCGGCTTCTGCACGGTATAGTGGAAGCTTCCATCCATATCCACATTTTTCTTGCTGAAATACTGTCTGCCTACGACACCAAGCACATAGAGCTTGTGATAACCGGGAGTGTTTGCCATAAATTCTTCTGTCATTTTGGTGATGTTGTGATTATAAGCACCAGCCATTCCCTTATCACCGGTAACCACGATTGTCGCTATCTTTCGTTCCTCCGTAGGAATCAGATGACGGACACTGAAAAACGGATGCTGCGTATCCGGAATATGTCGGAGAATACGTGCAATCGCACTCTGCATGTTGTAGAAATAAGGCTCCGTATCAGACAATATCTTTTTGGCTTTTTTCATTTTGGAAGAGGAAATCATATACATGGCATTGGTAATTTTCATTGTGTCCTGAACACTGTTGATCCTGCTTTTTATTTCTCTTGCATTTGCCATAAGTTCCTCCTGCCGTTCACTGTAAATATCGGGAACAGAAACGGCATTCTATACACATAAATTAGTTAGTAGCTGCGCGGTCTTTAAACTCATCTGCAACCTGAAGGATTTTTTCTCCAAGTTCATCGCTGATCAGTCCGGTTTCATCGATTTCTTTACCGATCTCCGGATAAACATTATCAAAATATGCAAGCAGATCTTTCTGATACTGTTTTACATCCTTTTTGTCCACATGAACCATCTTCTTGTGGGTAGCTGTCCACAATGTAATAACCTGCTCGTGGAGTTTCAGCGGATTGCACAGTGGCTGTTTCAGAAGTTCCATCAGACAGCCTCCATATGCAAGCTGTGCTTTAGTCGCATCATCCAGATCTGAACTGAACTGAGTAAATACTTCCATCTCACGGTACTGAGCCAGATCGATACGGACACTTCCGGAAGCTTTCTTCATGGCTTTCGTCTGTGCTGCACCACCAACTCGTGATACAGAAAGACCAACATTAACGGCCGGTCTCATTCCTGAGAAGAACAGATCACTCTCAAGGAAGATCTGACCATCTGTAATAGAAATTACGTTGGTCGGAATATATGCGGAAACATCACCTGCCTGTGTCTCGATAATCGGAAGTGCTGTAATAGAACCTCCTCCAAGTTTATCACTCAGACGGCTGGATCTCTCCAGAAGTCTGGAATGCAGATAAAATACGTCTCCAGGATATGCCTCACGTCCTGGGGAACGTTCAAGTAACAGGGACAGTGCTCTGTATGCCACTGCGTGTTTGGAAAGATCATCATAAACGATCAGTACGTCTTTGCCCTGATACATAAAGAACTCTGCAAGTGCAGTTCCTGCATAAGGAGCAATGTACTGAAGCGGTGCACAGTCACTGGCTGTTGAAGAAAATACAGTTGTATATTCCATCGCACCGTATTTCTCAAGGTTGGATACAACTTTCGCTACAGTAGATGCTTTCTGTCCGATTGCTACATAAATACAGATTACATCCTTACCTTTCTGGTTCAGGATGGTGTCAATTGCGAGTGATGTCTTACCGGTCTGTCTGTCACCGATGATCAGTTCTCGCTGTCCACGACCGATCGGGAACATGGAATCCAATGAAAGGATACCTGTCTCCAGCGGTACTGTGACGGATTTACGATCAATGATTCCAGGTGCCGGATTTTCTACCGGACGATATCCTTCTTCTTTGATCTCACCTTTTCCGTCGATCGGAGCACCAAGGGCATTGACAATTCTGCCTACATAACCGTTGCCGACAGGAATACCTGCCTGTTTGCCGGTACGGGTTACCTTTGTACCTTCTTTGATTCCTGTATCTTTACCAAACAGAATGCATCCCATGCTGTTGGTACGGATATCCTGAACCATTCCCTTGAGTCCGTTTTCAAATACTACAACCTCACCATACATGGCATGGTCAATTCCGTATACGGTAGCAATTCCGTCACCTACGGAGATAACCGTTCCCACTTCCTGATTCTGGCTGATCTCATCATAATTTTCTATTTCTTCCTTCAGAATAGAAATAATCTCTTCTGGGTTAATTGCGCTCAACGATTTCACCTCCGGGTCAGTTTCTGCTGCAGCATACGATAACGTCCTCGCATGCTCCAGTCAAATTCACGTCCGTCTGCCTGAAGGATAAATCCTCCGATCAGACTTTTGTCTTCTATCATTTCTATTTCGGCGCTCTCTGCCTGAAATTCCCGGCACAAAAATGCTTTGATGCCTTCGAGCTGCTGAGCTTTCGGCGGCGTCACATATCGAATCACTGCATGAAGGATACGTTTCTGTCTCCGGCATATTTCCTCATAATCTTCAAAAATTTCTTCAAGAAGACTTATATTTCTGTGTTTGCAGGCAACCTTTATGAAATTTTTCATTTCATCAGGAATTACCCGGTCAATCACTCTGCTCTTTGCCTCAAAAGACACCAGTGGATTCGCGAGACTTTCTTTAAGCCCCGGAACCTCACGGAATATTTCTTTTGTTATCTGTACAGCTTCTGCGGGAACAGAAAGCTCATACAATGTCTTTGCATAATTAACGGCGGTCACTGTCATCCGGATCACCTGCTTCTTCTATAAATTGATCATATAAGGATAAATCCTGATCTGCCCCACTGTTCTTACCCATGATCTTGGCTGCTGCCTCCATGGCAAGAGATGCTACATCGCCTTTCATCTGGCGCATTGCATTCTCACGTTCCATGCGGATATCTTCCTGTGCCTTTGCAAGCATCGCGTCCACTCTGGCTTCTGTCTCTTTGACGGTGTTGTCAGCCTGTGCCTTCGCTTCTTTCTTTGCCTGCTCCATGATCTGGTAGGATTCTTCTTTTGCGGATCTCAAAGCTCCCTCATACTGTTCCTGAAGTTCCTTTGCATTATCCTGTCGTTCCTTAGCTTCTGCAAACTGCTGGTCGATCATAGCTTTTCTCTGGTCCATCACATTTATGATCGGTCCGAATAAAAACTTCTTCATCATAAGATACAGAACCAACAGGTTGATGATCGTAAAGACAAGGTTGATGTCAATCTTTATCACCGTTGTCCACCTGCCTCTCTTCTGATTAATTCCATATCGTTATTAGCCGAGCATGATGATGATCAGAAGACCGATTACGAAACCGTAAATAGCTGTTGCCTCGGCAAGTGCACATCCTAACAGAAGGTTCTTACTGATTTTGCTTTCTGCTTCCGGCTGTCTTGCGATAGCTTCTACTGCCTTAGAGGTTGCGATACCGATACCAATACCTGCTCCGATACCTGTAAGTACTGCGATAGCTGCTCCGATTGCTACTAATGTTGACATAATTTTTTCCTCCTGAATTGACAAAATTTAAATTTCAAATAAATATTGAATTCTGCTTAAACATTTGTTTACTCGATTGCTTCCTTGATAAACAGTGATGTTAAGAACACAAATACATACGCCTGAATGAATCCGTCAAAGAAATCAAAATACAGGCTGAATGGTAATGGAAGAATTGCCGGACATATAAACTCCAGCAGTTTCATAACTACAAAACTTCCAAGAACGTTACCAAATAATCGCATACATAATGATGTCGGCCTGATTGCCAGTTCCAGTATATTGATTGGAAGCATGATCGGAACTGGTTCTGCAAAGCTATGCAGAAAACCTTTAAGTCCTCGTTTGTGAAAGCCTGAGTACTCAATCAGAATAATGCTCATAAGCGAAAGTGCTATGGTCACATTCATATCCTTGGTAGGTGGTGTAAAACCAAACACACCCGCAATATTGGCTATTCCAATGTAAATTACGGTAGACATCAGATAAGGGATATATCTCTTCCCCTCTTCTCCCAGAATTCCCATAAAGAAATCCTGAAGAAAACTTACTCCTGATTCCAGAAGAAGCTGTTTCCTGCCCGGATTCTCAACCTTGAGATTACGAACCAGTATCAGAGAAAGTATAAGTAAAACCGCCATGATCACCCATGTAACAACTACACTCTCTGCGATCGGCACTCCGCCAAACACCGGTATCGTAAAGGCAGTCTTGCTTTCCAGCTCTTCTGCCAGTGTGGCTGATAAATTTCCCGTCTTTCTCCCTCCTTTTCTCTCGACCGCTCAAATATATTCAAAATTGGTATGACCGGTCTGCCATTTGATGCCACTATTTTACGCTCTTTGTCAAAAAAAAGTCAATATTCATTCTCCCTATTTTGTCCAAAAAGGAATGTCGAAATTTATACATTTTTCACAATTATATTTAATATAACTTCACATTATAATTGATACTTCTCCGTAGGATAAAATGGATACGGTGCCGTCTTCTTCCTGTACTTTCAGACGTCCATCCGGGCAGATTTCCAGTGCTTTTGCCCTGCAGATACTATTTCCGTCCGAAATACATATTTCCCTTCCCGGCACCATATTATGTTGTATATATTCGTCCGGAAGCTTTAATTCCTTCGTTTCTTCCAGAAGAGTATTCACGATCTCCGCTGCCAGACGGCTGCGGTCGAGGCCTGCGGCTGCCTCACGACTTTCATAAATACCTCCGGCAATTCCCTGCAGTGCATCAGGATATCCATCAGACGCTTCAAATAGATTCAGTCCGATTCCTACCACTGCAAATTCGATATTACCACTCTCAAAGTCAGTGACTGCCTCTGTAAGAATGCCGCATACCTTCCTGCTGTTATGATAAAGGTCATTCACCCATTTAATATCCAGCGAGATTCCCGTTACTTTCTTTACTGCCTTATAAACCGCCACAGCTGCCTCAGCGGTCAGAAGCAAACTTTCCTGAATGCTTCCCTTCGGTTCAAGGATCACACTGAGATAGATCCCCGCATCCTGCGGCGAATAGAAGCTCCTGCCCCGTCGGCCGCGTCCGGCACTCTGACTTCCTGCCAGAACGAAGCTTCCATGTCCGGCTTCTCCATTCACTGCTACGGCTTTCGCTGCACGATTCGTAGAATCGACTTCCTGATACACTCCTATATAAACCTCCGGAGATAACAAAAAAGGCCGTATTGCCTCAACGGAAAGCCGATCGTTCGCCTTTGCCAGCATATAGCCTTTATTCTGTCCTGCTTCTATCTTGTATCCTTCTTCCCGCAGGGACTTCACAGCTTTCCAGATTGCTGCTCTGGTACAGTGAAGTTCCTCGGCAAGTTTCTCTCCTGAAAGTGTCTCGCCTTTCTGTTTCTCCAGAATCTCCAATAATCTTGATTTAACTGTCATATACTATTCTCTCCATAATTTTTAAGAGTCTTTTTTAAAAAAGATATGTAATCCCTGCGGATATTCTCCGGTGATACGATCACTGCACCTGTCCCCAGACCGGCAAGCCATCCATAAAACTGCGGGCTGATGCTGATACGCGCCTGCATTGTAAAATGCTCCTGATCCTTCGGTATCAACATAACATCCTGTCCAAACCGATCCAACACCACTCCTACAAAATGATTCTCAAACTCCATCTTGACAGTCTGCTCTTTCCCGCCAAACATACCGAATGTACCGGAAACATATTTCGGAAAGTCAAAGTTTCGGAAAATATCCTCTCCTTTTCGTTTCTGTGATTCGATACTTACATGCATGATCTTATCGACGCGGTAATGCTTTACGATACCATTTCGTTCGTCAAGTCCGATCAGATAATAGTTTTCATTGTTCCAGATCATCTTCCACGGACTCACCCGGTAACGTGCTCCGTCCCGCTTTGGCTTTAACTCTCTGGAAAAATCCCACTCGTAGTAGTTAAAACAGATCTGCCGGTTATCCGCCATGGCATCACATATCTTCTGAATGCTGTCATATATCTCGCGGTTGACTGCCTTACTCCCTGAAAGAACCGAAGTCTGATTCTGCAGTCTCTTCGCTTCACTGATGCTGGTCAGATGTTCCAGCTTGCGTACCAGTTCCCGGGACTGTCGCTCCGTAATAAAACGTGACGACTGTACAGCATCCATAAGAATCTTAAGCTCCGGAAACGAAAACTCCCTGTCTGCCAGATAATAACCGGACGGCCTTTCTCTGCGATTCTCAATCTTCATGCCGAATATGCGCAGAGTCTCTATATCCTCATAAACAGTCTTGCGTTCCACACTGATTCCATATCCCTCAAGATACAGGATAAAATCCGGAACAGACATTGGATGTTCACGGTCTGTCCTTTCCATAAACGCCTGCATCAGATATAAGATTTTCAGTTTCTGATTAAATGATTTCGGCATGAATTACTCCTCTTATTTGTCAGTCAAAGCAGCTACCACTCCCGAGTATAATACCATAAAACCAAGAGCGAGAGCAATCCTGTCCGCCGAATGAAAGTCGACTTTCAAAAGCATTGCTCCCATGATCATAATCTCAATCGTAACAAGCGCACCGAGAACCATCGCCATCACACTGGATAACTTCCGGCGGTTTCTTCTTCCGTGATTTCTCTCGTTTCCATAAACTCTTCTTCCTGCATCAGCTGTATTGACCATCTTTACATCCTCCTGTATCGAACATATTTTCCGAACACTCGTTTCTTGTATAAGAAGTATCTCATATATTATGTCCAATAAAACGGGATGAAGCAAATAAATCCAAATATATGTTCGTTTTTTATGCAGAAAGATTAATTTTTTCTATTTTCCAGCTTTTATTATCTACATATAGAACTGCCATCGTCGGTTCCTGACCGAACCGGCTCCTTCCACAGCTTCCGGGATTCAGCCAGAGCCGGTCGTCGATCATCTTCTCAAAATACGTATGTGTATGCCCGAATATGACAATCTGCGTGTCTTTGAGATCCCATGCCACATCTTTTTTATTATGTGTCATAAAAAAAGAAATATTTTCTATCTTAAACCTGAGTGCAGTTGCAATTCCCCGCGCCCAGTCTCCGTCATTGTTTCCCCTGACCGCATAAAGACTTCCCAATGGCCGAAGCTGATCCAGAATCTCCGGCCGATCCACATCCCCGGCATGCAGGATGCAGTCACAGGTTTTCAGTATTTCGAGAACTTCCGGTCTCAGAAGTCCATGTGTATCTGAAATAATCCCAATCTTTTTTGCCATGTTTCTCCTCCTGATCTGCCGGATAATCATTGTCTGACATATTTAATAACCTTCAGTTCTTCTTCTCCTTCTTATAAAATTCCCTGTTCTCTGAAGCATGCAGCTGCTTTTTCATATTGAGGCATGCTCACCTTGTATTCTCTGCCCATTCGTACTACTTCATATACCAGCCCATCCATCTCCGAACGTTTTCCTTCCATGACATCTCTTTGCATGGATGTCGTCGCTTCCGGAGAAAGTGACGCCAGTATCTTAAGATTTCTCTCAACCAGATCTTCCTCGAACTCAATTCCCATTGCGTGAGAAAGTGCAGTGATCTCGCGTATAAGTGCCTTGAACATCTCTCTCTGCTCGCCTTCCCGCTGAAAATCAGCAGCAACGGCATTGCAGTAAAGACCTGCTGCCCCGATCGGTGAGACATAGGAAAATTTCACCATGGCATCTCTGCGTATATTTTCGGACAGGACAACCTCCATCTCATCCGATGCCATGTCTTTTGCCACTTCACGCATTTTTTCTGTCTCTTCTTCCGGTTTTCTTGCTCCAAACACCACTCTTAGGATTTTTCCATGCTGAAGGATCACACCAGGTTCCAGAATATTGGCAGAAACATAAATACAACCGTCCGACACAGTAAGCTCCGGAAGTTTTTTCTGCAGACGGCCGCCCGTTCCATATATATTCAGAATCGGAATTACAACCGTTTCTTTTCCTGCTTTTTCCAGAAAGAATCCAAGGCATCCCCCGGCTCCTATGATTGCATATTTCATCTGATACATTCTCCTTTGTTTTCATATTACAGCAAATCCCTGGAACAAAGCGGACAAGTCCGCTTCAAACTCCCTGAATCCCTCAATCTTTGAGGGACTTGTTACGCTTTGCGCGCCAGATGCAGTCTGCTTTAGCAGACATATTCCACATGCATCTGGTCGCATCCTCGCGGAGCGTTTTTTACTTTATTGGAACATTACGGAGTAATTTCCTATAAAGTAAAAAATCGGCTCTCCGATCATGGAGAGCCGAAAATTACAGCCACAGGCTGTCCTGCATCTTATATATTCTTTGCACAGATATCCGCAAGGCAGCATCTGTCGCAGTAAGGTTTTGTCCTTGCTGTACACACTTCACGTCCGTGATAAACCAGACGATGGCAGAAATCACTGCCCTCCTCCGGCGGTATGATCTTCCAGAGAGCCATCTCAACCTTTTTGGGTTCTTTGATTCCGTCAACCAGACCGATGCGGTTACACAGACGGATACAATGTGTGTCCGTCACAATCGCCGGTTTCCCGAAAACATCACCCATGATCAGGTTTGCACTCTTGCGTCCGACTCCCGGAAGCTTCAGAAGTTCCTCGAAAGTCGTCGGTACATTGTCTGCATACTGTTCGTGCAGGATACGCATACAGGCACTGATATCCCGCGCCTTGCTTTTGCCGAGTCCGCACGGACGGACGATTGTCTCTATATCCTCCGGTTCTGCTGCGGCAAGTGACGCAACATCCGGGTATTTTGCATACAGATCTTCTACAACAACATTTACCCTTGCATCGGTACACTGCGCTGCCAGACGGACACTGACGAGCAGTTTCCATGCCTGATCATAATCCAGTGTACAGCCTGCATCCGGATATTCTTTTTTCAGTCGGTCGATCACTTCCAGTGCCAGCTTCTCTTTTGTCATTCTTTTTGCTTCCCCGATATCGTAATTAAATAGTTCCGAAAATACGGTCGCCTGCATCGCCAAGTCCCGGGCAGATGTAAGCATGGTCGTTCAGTTCACGGTCCAGATGTCCTACATAGATCTGCACATCCGGATGTTCTTTGTGAAGACGCTCCAGACCCTGTGGTGCTGCAATAACAAACATACATTTGATGTTCTTTCCGCCATGGGCTTTGATCATTCTGACCGCATCAACAGCGGAACCGCCGGTTGCAAGCATCGGATCTGTGACAACGATCAGGCGCTGTTCGATCGGATCCGGAAGTTTACAGTAATATTCGTGTGGTTCATGTGTCTCAGGATCTCTGTAAAGTCCGATATGACCGATCTTTGCAGACGGAACAAGCGTAGTGATTCCATTTACCATACCAAGGCCTGCACGAAGCACCGGAACAACAGCCAGTTTCTTACCGGAGATCATCGGTGTCATACATGTCTCGATCGGTGTTTCGACCTCAACATCCTCAAGCGGAAGATCTCTCAGTGCCTCATATCCCATAAGTACTGCGATTTCTTCGATCAGTTTACGGAACTCGTTTGTTCCTGTATTTTTGTTACGAAGCATAGAAATTTTGTGCTGGATCAGCGGATGATCCATAATAAATACGTTCTCCATGTTTTCCTCCATCTGTGACTTTATCGTACTCTGTAACTTATAACTATGGTGATTATACCTTATTTCTTTTCCATTGACAACTCCCGCCGAAATGATACACTGAAATATAAAGCTACAGTTGTTACTGTTCACAGTAACTTACAGTTTACATATCATATGTATCTGACATCATTATAACTATTCCCCGCATTTGAAAGGAGCATCCAAAATGACTTCATATGAAGAGGAATTTCTTTCCACCGGACAGGAAGCGCGCCGTCTGTCGATCGCTCTTTTGCGATTTATTCAAATCGACGACCCTGAATGGAAAAATAAATATCAGAAATACCTGTCTTTGCGGTTTCGTCCTGCACTTTCCACTCTGATCCGCGAGGGAGATCTGACTCGGATACGAGCACTGTGCAGCTTTGCTCCTGTCACGGAATCCGCCCTCAATTCTTTTATTGATGTGGCTGTTCAGAATCAGCAGGAAGAAATCCTCTCTTTTCTTATGAAGCTGAAAAAAGACCGCTTTGGTTTTCATGACCGTGAATTTACTCTTTAAACTGTTCTCAGGGGGTTTTTTATGAATCGCACAGTATCCGCAGAATCCTGTCCTCTCTGCCTGAAAATCTGGAATCTGACACGGGAACAGCTTTCTGTAAAATATCCTTTTTTTCGAAAATTAATATGGGATTTTTCTTTTCAGGAATCCTCTGACACACATACTGCCGGAACAGACGGGCACATCATCTATTTTGCCCCGAAATTTCTGATCCGGACTTTTCAGAACGATCCGGACGCACTGGAAACATTGCTTCTTCATCTGCTGTATCACTGCCTGTTTCTTCATCTTGTGATGGAATCAGCACCTGACCACCTTCTGTGGGATCGGGCCTGTGATCTTTCCGTAGAACGCCTGATCACAGGGAGCCGAGATGTCTCGTCCCCGTCAGTCATCTACCATGAGCTGCAGACTGCCTCAGAAAAAACTGCCATCCCGGTTGTCGATGATCACCAGTTCTGGAAACTTGCCGACCGCAACAAACTTCTCGAACAGATGAAACAGATCTGGAATTCTGGCTCAGGTGCCGCCGGTCTCGGCCTTTACGGTAATTCCTGTCGCGGAACAGCCCCCGGCAATCTCACAGAAGAACTTGCCCTGCATCACAAACACCGCTATGATTTTCGCCGTTTTCTCAGACGTTTCGCCATTCAGCGTGAAGAACTGCACACCGACACTTCCAGCTTCGATTATATTCCCTATGTCTATGGGCTGGATCATTACGGAAACATGCCTCTGATCGAACATCTGGAATATCAGGAAATGAACCGTATGGAAGAGCTTGTAATTGCGATTGATACCTCCGGTTCCTGCACGACTGAAACAGTACGCCGCTTCATGGAAGAAACTTATGGAATCCTCAGTGACCATGAAAATTTTTTCCGCAAAATGAATCTCTACATCATCCAGTGTGACAGTTTTATTCAGGACTGTGCACATATCACCTGCGAAAAGGACTGGAAACGATATCTTAGTAATCTATTGATTCACGGACGTGGTGGCACAGATTTCCGTCCTGTCTTTGATCATGTGGAAACACTCCGCGCTCAGGGAAAAATCCATAACTTAAAAGGTCTTCTGTACTTTACCGACGGTGACGGGATTTACCCGCAAAGACCAACCACTTATCAGACCGCGTTTGTTTTTTATCACGAAAAGGACCTGCATCAGCAGGTTCCCGCATGGGCCACAAAGCTCTATCTGGACGATGAAAATTTCAGGCAGTAACCTCCTGCCCTTCCCATACAGACCTTCCAGAGAAAGGACACATAACCTTATGAATATCAAAGATGCCAAAAATGAATTACTTCACACGATACAGGTTTACACCAGAAAGGATGCACATGGGCGTTATCTTATGCCGGCTGTGCGCCAGCGTCCGCTGCTGCTTATCGGACCTCCGGGTATCGGCAAAACTGCAATTATGGAACAGGTCGCAAAGGAATGCGAGATTGGTCTCGTTTCCTACACTATCACACACCATACGCGCCAGAGTGCAGTCGGACTTCCTGTAATTGTAAAAAAGAATTTTCAGGGAAAAGAATACTCCATAACAGAATATACAATGAGCGAGATCATTGCCTCTGTTTATGAAAAAATGGAACAGACTTCCTGCAAAGAGGGAATTCTCTTTATTGATGAAATCAACTGTGTCTCCGAAACTCTTGTACCGACTATGCTGCAGTTCCTCCAAAATAAAACCTTCGGCACACACCCTGTACCGGAAGGCTGGATCATTGCTGCTGCCGGCAACCCGGTCGAATACAACCGCTCCGCGCGGGAATTTGATATTGTCACCCTTGACAGAGTAAAGCGAATAGATATCGAGCCGGATCTTGATATCTGGAAAGAGTATGCCTATGCAAAAGGTCTGCATGCTTCCGTCATCTCTTATCTGAACCTGAAAAAAGAACATTTTTATCATATCGAAAATACGGCTGCCGGAGTTTCTTTCGTGACCGCCCGCGGCTGGGAAGACCTTTCTTCTATTTTATTCGGATATGAAGAACTGGGATTGACTCCTGATGAAAAACTGATCCGACAGTATATTCAGGATGACGATATTGCCAGAGATTTTGCCGCTTATTATCAGCTGTATGCAAAATACCGCAAAGATTACCCGATCACGGAACTGCTTGCAGGAAACTTAAGCGAAAAAGAGTTTCAGTCAGTATGTGGCATGGCATCCTCTGCACCATCCGACGAACAGCTCAGTGTATCCGGACTTCTTCTTGACGGTTGGAACCGGTATTTCCTCCAGTTTGCAGAGGAAGATCATTTCGTAATACATCTTCAGGAAACGCTTTCTCAGGCAAAAACTGCCCTGCTTGCCGGATCCTCTCTGGCTGATTTCGCAGAACAGTATCGAAACGCATTAAAGATCCGCCAGCAGAACCAGCTTCTTGACAGCCGCGAAACAGATGAATCCGAAAAAACTGCTCGTATCCTCGAGGAATGCCTGACTGAAGCAAGAAAAAAACGACTCAACGCCCCGGAGGAAATCATCGATGTCCTCCGTGAAGCATTGAGCCGTTCTGCCACGATCCGCAAAGATCTCGCACAAAAGACTTCCCACGCACTGGAACAGGGTTTTACATTTGCAAAAGCTGCTTTCCATGACGGCCCGGAACTTCTCTTTCTGATCTCCGATCTCAGCCATAACATCTGTGCCATGTCTTTTATCCGTACTTTCGGATGTGAAGAATATTTTATTTTCAGTGAAAAACTGCAGTTTCAAAGGGAACGGGCGGAACTGCTGCAACAAATTGATTTAGCCATGTTTAATTCCCCCGGCTGAGTCTGCCCTGCATATTTCTGCGGTAGCTTCCATTCTGCTGTTCCAGAATTTCGCGAAACTCCGTTGCATACATACCAAACGACATTGCCATACATACCGCACATGCACCAATCAGCACATTTAAAGTAGAATACGGAAGTCTCGGTCCCACCATCAGAATCATTACAACCACATAGGTCATTACTGTATTCAGCTTGCCATGCCACTGCGCCTCAATGGTCGTTCTAGTCTCCATAATAATCTTCCAGCCGACAACTGTCATGTAACATTCTTTGACCACAAACAAGAGTAGTACAAGTTCTGCCAGCGGGTAACGCGGGATCAGATATGCCAGCATCACTCCCTGCATAGCCTTATCGGCAACCGGATCAAGTATCCGTCCGAATCTGCTGACACTGTTAAATGAGCGTGCAATCCTGCCATCCAGAATGTCGGTAGCCGCTGCCGCAATCACAAATACAATGAGCAATGCACGATACTGTACAATACCATATCTCTCAAATGTTCCGAAAAACAATATGGCCAGCACCAGGCGCATTGCACTGAGCAGATTCGGTACAGTCAGAATTTCTTTCTTTGTAAATACTTCTGCCAGTCGTTCCTGTCTTACAGGAATTATCTTATAGAATAACTGGTAGCAGAGAATATTCAAAATCAGTGCAGTCATTACATCGGCAACACTGTGCTGTTTCAAAAACATAGTCGACAATACTATTGACACGCCAAGAACAATCTGTGCCGCAGTAAAAATCCGATTCTTCCGGCATCGCTCATTCTGATAGAGCGCAATACAGCTTGCCGTCGCATTGAACACATGCATACTCGGGAAAATATTTGTCGGTGTATCAATCTTATACAGGAAACGAACAACATTCAGGAATACACTGTCACCTGCATTGGTAAGATCCGGTCTCAGATGCTGTCCATTCGGATAAACAAAGGAAATCAGTAAAAACAGCGTCATACCTACACCTAAAGTTCCGAGATACTGATAATATTCTTTTTTGCTCGGGCATAAGACTGCGAAATAAATCACCGTCCCGATCAGGAAAAAATACCACATCACATATGGAATAATAAAGTACTCACAAAATGGGATTCTGTCATCTGCAAGAGAATGAATGATATGTATTTTTACATTGCTCTGCTCCATCAGCATAAACGCGAGCATATAAAAAATCCCATATGCCGGTATGATCCATAAATGCTTTGATTTCTTCAGATAATTCAAAATATCACCTTTCCATCCTTTCGGCCTCAGCCAGATTCTGTCGTCTTCAGGATTTCTGATTTTTCTGTAGCTTATAATATACCCTATCCTATCAAATAATCAATGCACAAAATGCCGAAAATGGACAGTTTTACAAAAATTTCATAGTTGCTTTATAAACATCTTACTTCTACCTGCAATATCAGAAAAGGAAGCGCTTTATGCTACGCTTCCTCTTCTTCTCTGTTGATCATTCTTACAGATCTGCTGAAACTCTCTTAATTTTTCTTTTGCCTGTGGGCTTAAATCCTGCGGTACCTGAATTCTGATCGTCACATACTGGTCACCATGTACGGACGGATTCTTCATGGAAACAATTCCCTTGCCTCTCAGGCGGATCTTCCTGCCAGTCTGTGCGCCCTCCGGAATCTTACAGATTACATCTCCGTAAAGCGTAGAGACTTTTGCCTCACCACCAAATACGGCTGTTGTAAACGGGATCTCCATGGTTGTGTAGACATCCATGCCTTTTCGTTCAAAACCTGCTTTGGATGCTACATGCACCTGCAGAAGAAGGTCTCCTGCCGGACCACCGCCAAATCCCGGATTGCCTTTGCCTTTCAGTCGGATACTTTTACCATCTTCAATACCTGCCGGAATATGCACTTTCAGTGTCTGGACAGCTCCGCTGCCGGACGGATCAGATAATCGCAGCATCTTATCACAGCCAAATGCGGCATCCTCAAAACTGATATTTACCTCTGAATGAAGGTCACTGCCTTTTGCCTGCGTACTTCTTCCTCCGAAGCCGCCAAAATCACCCTGACTGTGGAAACCCTGCCTGTCAAACCCACTGTTCTGACTTCCGAATCCACTGCCTTTCTGTCCATGGAACATATTTCCGAAGATATCTCCGAAAATGTCTCCCATATTACCATTTTCAAAATGATACTCATGATAGCCGCCATTGCCGCCCTGACCAAAGTCAAAACCTCCAAAGCCGCCATGAAAACCATTACCGGCTGCGTCCTGACCACCGGCACTATATGGATTGCCGCCCTCTTCAAATGCGGCAAAGCCATACTGGTCATATAATTTCTTCTTCTCTGTATCACTTAATACATTGTATGCTTCTGTAATTTCTTTAAATTTCTGTTCAGCCTGTTTGTCACCGGGATTCATATCCGGATGATATTTCTTCGCAAGCTTTCTGTATGCTTTCTTAATCTCCTTGGCATCGGCATTTCTTCCAATCCCAAGGACTTCATAATAATCTCTCTTCGCCATAATGCCACCTCCGGTTTACTTGTCAAAAAAGAGATGCAGTTTCTTCTCACCGCATCCCTTTCCATCTCCTCTTGTTCTATTTGTAATATAACACGCATTTTATGTTATGTCAAGTGTTCGGAGAATATTTCTGAAAATTGCTCAAATGAAACCCTGACTTTACTGAAAATTACACTCAGAAATAATCCGATATGTACGGTGTCTGCTGCTCAATCGCATCCTCAAGCATATCGATCGTCCATTCTGCTGCCTGAATACGGCCGATCTTTGCCAGATATTCCGGTCGCTTATAGCCCATCAGCATCGTCGTCATGGTCTGGATGTCAATTGTATCCTCACATTTTTCCATGATCCGCATGACCTGTCCGTGGCCTTCACGAGAGATCGTCAGATAAAAATATCCCTGATTGCATTCCATGATCGGATCGATCAGTTTGAATTTCCATTCACGGTCAAGTACGCTTGGTTTGAACGGATATTTTTCTATAAAGGAAACGAAATCTACGATTCTTCCCATATAATATGGAGAGATCACTTCTTTTATTCCGGCATCTTCGAGAAGAAATGCCAGCGGCTCATCCGTATAGGTATCACCCTCGACCTGATTGATCATGGAAAAATGTGCCGCAACAAAATTCCAGAGGCCGGTGCGGGCATCCTCATTAATAAAAATCATATCCTTGATGTGGAATACCTCATTTGCAATCCAGTAGATCACATAACCATCCGGTTCGTTTTTTTCATTGTAATAGATTGCAGCCATAATATCATCAGAATCCCAAAGCCAGTATTCGTTCCATGCCAGATCATCGCGAAGAATTGCCCCATGTGTACGCATGGCATAACGTTCGTAGGTTTCTTTCAGCTCATCACTCTCAGTCTTTACACGACGCACATCTCCCGGAACCTGACGGTTCTTCGGAAGCTGATAATCCTTAATTTCATAAGAGATCTTGTCTGAGATCAGTTCCCAGCCCTTACGTCTGTAGTACGGAATTGAATATGGGTAAAGATAACAGATATCCTGGCCTTTCTCTTTCATGTTTTTCAGTGCCTGTTCCAGAAGCTTATGCATCAGTCCCATGTTGGAATACTCCGGATAAGTACCGACTCCTGTCAGGCCGCCCATCGCATAGGTCTGACCAAAGATCCTTGCATGCATCGGATAGACCGCCACCTGTGAAACAAGCGTGTCGTTGTCAAACCATCCAATGACATCTGCTTTTTCCATGGTAGGAAATTTCGCACGGATGATCTCGCGCTCCTGCCAGCCGATCGAACTTAACTCCTGCTCGGTAACCTGAAAAACATAGCGAAGAAGGGCATTATACTGTTCCATATATTCGCTGCCTACGGGTTTCATCTTGAGATTCTTTTTGTTATTCATATTTCCTTTCCTTTTAACTGTTGCCTGTTACCCACAAGTCCCACCCCTCGGCTGAAGGGTGGGACTGTATTTGTGCCATATCTTATACTGAAGTGCTCCAACCTCAACTCCACTACGTTTCGTTTCGGTTGAGGGCATCCGCCCTATATGTTGTCATCTGAATCCCTGTTTACGTGCAAGCACGACACAGGTCTTCAAATTCCAACATGCACTTCAGATTTTGAATCAAAACTCTGGTTCAATTAAACCGTATGTGTTACCTTTACGTTTGTATACTACGTTGACCTGTTCGGTTTCTGCGTTGAAGAATACGAAGAAATTGTGTCCCAGAAGTTCCATCTGTACACATGCATCTTCCGGATACATTGGTTTGATCCCGAATTTCTTGGTACGGATAATCTTTACTTCATCATCCTCTTCATATTCTTTGTCCAGATATTCTTTCTGGAAGTTTGCTGCAGCCTGCTGTTTGTCTACGATTTTATTTTTGTATTTACGAAGCTGACGCTCGATGACTTCTTCTACCAGATCGATAGATACATACATATCGTTGCTTACCTGCTCGGATCTGATGATGTTTCCTTTCATCGGGATCGTTACTTCGATTTTCTGTCTTTCTTTTTCAACACTTAAGGTTACGATAACCTCTGTGTCCGGTGTGAAATACCGTTCCAGTTTGCCGAGTTTGTCCTCAACGGCTGTTTTGAGTCCCGGAGATACTGTGATGTTTTTTCCGCTGATAATAAATTTCATAATCCCATCCCCTTTGCTGTTTATTTTGGATGATATTTAATAAACAACTTGTTTTGTTGTTCATGCATCCATTATAACACACTCTTACGAATTTTAACACAATTTTATGAAATTTTTATATAAATTCTGACTAAAAACAAGTATAAAGATTACAACTCCGACAATGGTCAGTCCCAGACCCAGACTTCTGTATGGTGTCTCATACTGCAGAACAACCTCATGTGTTCCGGATGGAATCTCGATTCCACAAAGTCCGCTGTTGATATTGGAAACTTCTACCTCTTCTCCGTCGATTCGGGCAGTCCATCCCTTCTGATAGAAGAACGGTACACACAGCATTTCATTTTCCTGTGTATCGTTTGCCACCTGTGCCTGATAAGTGCTGTCACTGTAACTTACATCCGTCACGCCGGAATTTTTAAGCACTGTATAACCGGTTGCATTGAGGTCATACGATTTCACTTCAAAATCTTTGATCGTCGCATAATCGATCTGAGTGCTCACATCAACGCGGAGCGCTGTGATTCCTGACGGAAGCACATGTTCCCACGTATTATTTTCCTTCGTGATGGAGAAAGTATAAACTTTATCTGCCGAAAATCCCCTGTCGCCTTCTGTCTGATAATAAACTGCCATCTCGGTATCCTCAGATACGTCCATTGTCAGAGAAAGTCCATATAATTTGTTTTCATCTGCAAAGTCGGATTCCACTCCCGGAAAGATCACATTTGGATCTGCACCAAGGTCACGAACGGTAATGCCGTTGTCATTGTTTTCCATCGTGCAGTCGACTGCTTCACTCACATTCTCCATCAGAGAAGTATCTGTTCCCTCCGGCAGAGATGCATCCTCATAAGAGCCGCTCTTTTTTGCATCGGTATAATAAAATCCGGAAAGAGAAGTGAGCGTCTTATCAAGTCCTGATAATTTTTCAAGTCCGTCTGCATTCCATTCTTTATCATAAAGATATCCAAACGGAAGTGCATAATTATTTTCGAATATGGTTTTGCCCCCGGCTTCTCCCACCGGTGTATATACCTTCTGGGGAGCATTGTAACCGGCACTGCCAAACAGATATTTTGTACCAAGCAGCGAATTTCTGATGTAATCATCCTTGTTAAAATCCACAAAATTAACAGACAGTGTTTCCGGTCCGTACATCTTGTGATAGCGTACCAGTGACGACGGATTCGTACTCATATAAACCGATAATCCATTATAGCCCTGTGCCATTCCATCATTTTCCGCTGTCGACTTGTAGGACTTTTCGATGCGGTAAAGAGAATCATCCTGAGCTTTCAGATAAGCTGCCGCATCTTTGGTGCCATCATTATAGTACTCGGTTGCCAGCTGACTTCTGGTCGGTGACTCACGGTGCCAGAGTGATGGATAATTCAGTGCAAAAAGCTCACATACAAGCACCAGTAAAACAGCAGCCGGGAATACCCTGTACAGTTTTCTGATTCTCGTTCCGCCCACTATAAGAAGCAGATATACCACAAAAAAGGCACAGACCTCTGCAGCAATCTTATTATTTACTTTTATATTTTTGAAGCTGTAGACAAATGCCAGCATTGCTGCATAGATAATGGTCGCAAGCGTACCGCCGCACAAAACCGTTTTTTTATTTCTCTCTCTAAAAACATCCTGCAGAAAGAGTCCAATAGCAAGAGCTTCTACAAAACAGATCATAAAGCACCAGCGATGTGAGTTTTTGGTAAATACAAGCACACGGCTGGTAAACGGCATCACAACCAGAAATGCCATCAACGCAGTCAGAAAAATTGCCTTTACCCTGGTCGCTTTTTTTACAAGAAAATAGCTGATTGCAAAAACTGTCAGAATGCTGACCGCCAGTACGATACCCTCATAATAATTGAGATTTCCGGAATAATCTTTATCGATACCAAGCATCTGATTGGAAAAAAATCGGGCAAAAATTGTTCCCAGTGTTTTTCCCTTATATGGATGGAACAAACCTGAAGTACTTCCTCCGCTCACTGCACCTGCACGCGCACTTTCAAGGAATGTATCTGCAATCGGCACAAGAGCGATTCCACCGATCAGTGTACCGAGTATTCCTATTCCCCCAAGGCCGATCATTTTTCCTGCTGCAAACTTGATGGAGCATTTCTGCATTATGCTGTATATAACCACATAAAATACAGCAAAAAAAGCAATCATATAGAGGAAATAATAACTTGCAAACAATAACATTGTCACTGTAAGTACAAATCCGGCATTTTTCCACCGTTTTTCTCCGTTAAGATAACACTGAAGGAAGTACATAAAAACAGTGAAAAGTGCCATACATGTACAAAATCCGTACTGCTGACCCCAGAGGATCACATAGCCGGAAAATGTCCACGCAAGTGCAGCTGCCATCGTTCCGATTCCCTCACCCATCAGTTTACGGTAAAACAGATATCCCACAAGAGATATCGTCAGAAGTTTCAGATATGCAGATGCAAGCACTGCCCACGGCAGAAGTCTCTGCGGCGCAAGAAGAAGCAGAAGATTATATGGAATCAGATATGCCGGATAATAAGAAGACACATCCATTCCAAGTCCGGCCTGCAATATATAACCGCTGTCACCACTTCTGAATAATGAAGAAAACATTTCATACTGTGCATAATTGATCTGCAAAGTATCCGCTCCGCAATCAGTAAACACATACGCGAAACCGCCCAGAATAAATTTACTGTACAGGAGTGCAAAAAGTCCGCTCGTGATCAGAAAAAGCCACACCAGTTCATTTTTCCAAATCGGTTTTCTCTTTGTATCTGTCACTGTGTGTCCTCCTCTTTTTCTGTTTCCTCTTCATCGAAATTCAGACGTTCTTCCTCGACAACAAGCGGCCGGTCAAGCACCCTTGTATTAATACTCAGAACATATTCTCCGAGGAATCCGATAAAGAACAGCTGCAGTGCTCCGAGGAAAAATACTCCGATCAGCAATGGCGCAATGCCTGCTGAAAAACGATTCCAGAACATCAGCTTCATGATCAGATAAACAATTGCAGCTACCATACTTAAACCACCGATAATAAATCCTGCAAAAGTTGCAAGTCTCATCACTACTTTAGAATAGGAAGTAATTCCTATCATCGCATAATCATACAGGCTGTAGAAGTTATTTTTGCTCTTTCCTGCACGGCGCTTCGGCTGCGTATATTCAATTGCGGTATAGTCAAATCCCAGTTCCGCGATAATGCCTCGAAGATATGGAAGCGGGTCATGCAGATCACGCACAACATCAACAAATTTTTTGTCATACAGGCCAAAACCGGTAAACTGATTGATATGGTCAATATCTGTGATTTTGTTGATCATCCGGTAATAGCAGGAACGAATCCAGTACATGGTCCTGCGTTCCTTGCTTGCACTCTTGATTCCGATGACAATCTTTGTTCCCTTTTCCCATTCACGGACAAATTTCGGAATCATGTCAACCGGATCCTGAAAATCTGCTGTCAGACGTACCACGCAGTCTCCATATGCCTGTTTCATTCCATACACCGGTGAACGCGCCTGTCCAAAATTCTTCGCATTAAAGATTGCCTTGATTTTTTTGTTATTTGCACACAGTCCTCGAAGCAGTGCCTGTGTGTTGTCTTTGGAGTGATTGTCAATAAACAGGATTTCATAATCATATTCACTTAAATCCCGCTCCATCACTTCTGTTACCGCTTTTGAGAGGGGCACTACATTTGCCTCTTCATTGTAAGTCGGTATTACAATTGAAATTTTCTTCCTCATTTTCATTCTCCTGTATTCTGATTTCCTCCGCTGTCAGTATTTCTTTGGAAGCGGAATATACATGTTTTCTTCCAACTCTTTATGATCCAAAAACGGATACATATCTTCAAGCGGTGCAGATACCATACTTCCATCAGCAAGCTTTTTCGCTGAGGTCTTCGGCTCCGTCTTCTGATATTTCGTTACATAGACCTCACATACTGCCGCTCCATCCATCCCCAGCACTTCCCGTATCACGTCCTGAAGTTCCTCTGCATGGTGAATTGCTCTGTAAGTAAAGCCATATGCCGGTGCCAGTTTTTCAAGATCCGGGAAGCTTAAGTCCCGGCTCTCCTCACCTACTCCTACAAGTGGCGGAGCAAAATAACTCTGCTGTGTCTGACGGATAGAATGATATCCCTGATTGTTGATCACAAACAGTTTCACCGGAAGCCGATTCTGACGGATCGTCTGTAATTCCTGAATATTCATCTGAAGACTTCCTTCACCTGTGACACAGACCACCGATTCTCCCGGATGTGCCACGCAGATTCCGGTTGCCGCCGGAAGACAAAATCCCATAGAAGCCGTATTTGGATTCGTAATAAAACGCTGTCCTTTTTTTACACGAAAAGCCTGACTTCCGGCAACTCTTGAAGTTCCAACACTGACCATCAGTGTCTCGCCTTCCTGCATTGCCTTTGACAGTTCTTCATAAAAAGCATAAATATTAGTACAGCCTTCTTCTATTGTTTCGTAATGTTTCGCCGTCACCACCGGATATTTCTGTTTCCAGATCTGACACTGATGAACCCAATCCTCTCCCTGAAAGAGCGGATGTTTTTCGTCTGCCCCGCGACGCTCTGCCTCACAGATCAGTTTGCGGATCAACTCGCCCGCATCCCCGACTACAGGAAGACTCACGTGAAGATTCGGTTTTTTCAGTTCATTTTCATCAATATCATTCAATATTGTGAAGCTCTCTCTTGCCCAGTCCTGGTACTGGAAGCCTGTCTGTGCAAAGCCCTGCCGGTTTCCTATGGAAAGAAGCACGTCACTGTTCTGAAGTGCAAAATTTCCCGGACGTGTTCCGGTACCTCCGCTCCTTCCCACAAAGTACATATGATCCGATTCCAGAGCGTCAACACTGCTCATTCCTGTGATCACCGGAATGCCCAGAATATTTACCAGTCTGTGAAAATCTTCTATTGCACCCGCAAGCCGCACACCATTTCCCGGAAACAGTACCGGACGACGACTCTGTGCAATTCTGTCCAGAATTTCTTTTACCGTATTCTGTGTGATCTCCGCAGGTGTTTCTTCTGGATTTTCTTTCGGATCATAACCGCTCAGTTCCTCCGTCTCAATCGTTGCTCCCTGTACATCCAGCGGAATGTCCAGCCATACCGGTCCCGGTCTTCCGTTCACCGCCATATAGAGTGCCTTTTCCAGATGATAACGGATTTCTTTTGGATCAATGACCATCTGTGCATATTTCGTAAGCGAAGCTACCACCGGAACGATATTGCATTCCTGCACTCCCATACTTCTAAGCTTTAATCCGGAAGCTGCAACTGTCGTCGCATACCGTGCCTGTCCGGAAAAAACAATCATGGGAATCGAATCCATCCAGCAGCCAAGCACACCTGTTATGGCATTCGTCGCCCCGGGCCCCGTCGTCACGCAGACTGCTGCCATACGGTTATCCATACGTGCGTATGCTTCGGCTGCCATCGCACATGCCTGTTCATGGTGCTGGTAAGTGCAGTGTAATTTCGGATGATGTCCAAATGCATCATTCATATGCATGGCTCCGCCACCCGTCACGGTAAACACATCCCGAATTCCCCAGTTTGCAATATAATCCGCTATATAATCAGATACTTTCTGTCTCATAAAGCTTATTTCCTTCCATCCCACTTATTCTCGCAGACCATAAATTTACCGGATGCCTGAATCGGTATCTCCTCTACATAAGTAACACGGATTTCCGCGTCTTCTCCCAGATAGTGGCGGTATGCCGCAAGAAGTTCTTCAACATTCAGTTTTGTCCTGTCCGCATTGACAAGAAGTTCGTACTCCTTTTCTCCCCACTGGATACATCTCGCCTGATATACGATTCCCTCAAATTTCAAAAGTGTGTTCATAAATACATGAATGGACAGTGGTTCTCCCTTTGTGTTATACATCAGAGATCCGCGTCTTCCATAGATTTCCACATATTTTCCATGGATGCGTCCTTTTTCATCCCGGTCGATTCGCATTTTTCCGGTATCTCCGGTATCATAACGCACCATTGGAAATGTCTTATTGTAATAATCGGTCACAACGATTCTTCCAAGCTCTCCCGGTTCTGCCGGTTCATCACAATCCATCTTAAGGATCTCCGGATAATAATTAAACATATCAATAGAATATTCCGGATCTTCGCCAAGCTGAACTGCAATAAAACCATTCTCGTTATTTCCATAAGTACGTACCGGAGTAAAACCAAACAGCTCTTTTGACAGATCATATGTCTCCTGCGGAAGTGCTTCTCCCATTGTATAAATCATCTCGACCTGCCAGTGACTGATATCTCTTCCTGTTCTTTTCAGATACTGCGTCAGTGCAGTCAGCGCACTGGAATACGGAACCAGCACCTGAATCTTCTTTTTCTCAATATCGCGGCAGATTTTTTCCAGAGACTCATCACTCATATTGGAGATGTCCACCATGATCAGATTATTTTTGAAAGATTTCCACTTGCTGATCGTATTTTTTCCTTTTATCCACGCACGGAATTCGCCACGCTTCATTCCCATACGAAAGCCGTTCAGTTCCATACAGGAAATAAAGTTCATATTGATGCGGCTCATTTTGTCACCGTCACACAATACTGTAAACGGTGTACCCGTAGAACCACTTGTACTCAGGCGGTAAAGTTTGCCCTGTTCCTGATAGTGATCCACAAGAACCTCGTCATAATGTTCAATAAAGTCACCCTTTGTCATAACCGGGAAATCTTTGAGTTCTTTCCATTCCGGATGTTTGCGGTAAAACGCTGAATTTTTCTTTACATAGTCAAGCAGAGTATTCAGGCGGCGTTCCATATATTCTTCGGTTACGCCTTCCACGATTTCCCGCTTATTCACTTCTTTTAATTTCTGCAGTTTGCCGCCCTTTGAGGCATCGAGCAGATTAAAAACAATCCTTCTCAGTACTTCACCTGTATTCATCTTTACTTTCCTTTCCGTTTTGTGCTTTCACCAGTCCCAGAATGATCACAGCCGCCACACGCAGAATATTTGCACCAAGTGACGCATAGGCAAATCCTTCCAGTCCATATATTTTTGCTGCCGGTATCGATACTGCAAGAAGTATTACAAAATGTGCAAGCTGTATACCAAGCTGCCATCTCTCATCCGTGAATGTCAGCACAAGAATAAACAGAAACGCAGAATATAATCCAAGAATCTGCGCCAGATTTACAACAGTTACAATGCCTTTTACCGAATCATAGAGATTTCTGTAAAAGAGCCACACAAAAAGCGGTGTTCCCACCTGGCAGGCAAGAAAGAATACAAAACTTACGATTCCTCCTGCAAGTGCTGCCTTGCCATACTGTAAACGTGTCAGACGTTCTTTTCTTTTTGTGAGATAGGAAATCACGATCGTATTGATCGGAGCGATCAGAAGAACCAGCGTCTTCCCGATCAGTGAAGTCACATAGTACCATGTTACCTGTTCATTTCCAAGTACCTGACGTATCACAAGACGGTCAATATTCAACGTTGTATTCGTGACCAGATACGACAACATAAGGAAAAATCCACGGCTGAGCGCAGTAGAAAAAAATCTGCTCCTGTTCCAGAAATTGTGAAAAACTTTTCCTGTAATTCCCACAAAAACAAGCGCGGCACCCTCGCCGGTCAGATAGATCCATACCCATTGTCCTGTTACATAATATATACCAAATCCTGCCAGATATCCGATTCCGATCAGCAGATAATAAATAAAATATCTCCTGTAATTCAGGTTCAGACGATATTCCACATCTCCATAATACCGAAAAACGGTCAGCATAAACATGATAAAAACGCCGGCTGCCATAGCCATATTGGTAATGCTGTTTCTTGACATCACAAGAGCGACAAAACTTCCAATGACACCAAAAAGCAGAAGTAACCAGTCATAATCTCCGTTTGTTACCTCGCAGTCTCTGCGAACAACAAGGCGGCTTGTATTTAATGCCTGTCCCACCGACGGGCAGATGATTGCCACAAGACCGGTAATATAAAGAAGATTTCCAAGCTGCTCTGCTCCCATCAGTCGATTGAGAAGCGGAGTTACCACGATCTGCAGGACTGCATTCATCCAGAGCAGTCCGCCCATCGTATACAGGGTGTTTACCGCAATTCCTTTTTTCTGTTCCCTGTCTTTCAAATCTTTACCTCCTGCATGTCAGCCACAGAATCCTTTATGCTGCTGATATTTCTGACAGCGGTTTTCTATGTATTTACGTTTACCGGAAGCAAGCACCGGAATCTCATCAACCATCTCAATTTTAATGCGTGCTTCCTCTCCCAGATATGGACGGATTCTGCGAAGGATTTCTTCCTGATCCATCTTCTTTGGATCTCCATTCAGCCAGATCGTATAATCTTTTATGTCTTCCTGAATAAAACGATACTGTTTTACACCCTGAATATCCCAGAGATTATTTGTAATGATATATGGTGTAACGGCCTTGCCGTCACAGTCATAGATCAGGTCGCTACGCCGTCCGTAAAGCACGGACAGATAAAGTTTAAAACGACCGTTGTTTTCCCTGCGGACTGCCACTGCTGTATCACCATTGTCATAACGGATGATCGGAAATGCATAATTAAAAAGGTCTGTGATCACGATTCTTCCGAGTTCACCCGGTTCTGCCGGTTCATCAGAATCCATTTTTAATATTTCGTAATAATAAGTTTCCGTATCAATATGATATCCTTCGTTGTCTTCGTTCTGAAGTCCCATAATACCGTTTTCTTCGTTGGAATACCAGGCACGCACCGGACACCCAAACTGTTCTGACAGTGTACGGCGCACCGGTTCCGGCATCGTCTCGGAAATCGGAATGATTGCTTTTACTCTGAATTTGCTGCAGTCCCGTCCGGTTTTTCGGATATATTCGCTCAGCTCACCAAGTGCGGAAGAATATCCGACCAGACATTTGACTTTTTTCTTTTCGATTACATTAAGCATTCCGGCAAGTGCTTTGTCATCCATCCGTGAGCTGTCCATCATAATGAGATTTTCCTGCAGAAGGCGGAATTTACTTTTGCGGACATTGTTTACCCAAACACGGATAAATGCCTCTTTCATTCCGATATAGTATCCTGCTGCTGCCCCAAGAAAAATCCCACCTGCAGTATTGTGACAGATCTTGTCTTTATTCTGGATCATACGCAGTGGTGTACCGGTTGAACCGCTGGTACACATTATACGATTATCCTCTGCATCTTTATAAGTTGAAGAAAGAAAACTGTCATAATGCTGCCGGAACGTATCTTTATTTACTACCGGAAGTTTCTCAAGTGGGGTATCTTCCGGATAGTCTTTATAAAAATCTGTTGTTTTTACTGCATGTCTGATCAGATTCTGAATTCTTTCTTCTGTCTCTGCAACAGAGCTTCCTTCTTTCCATGCATAACGGATTCTGTCATAATATTTGCGTGTCTGACCGCCACGCAGTCCATCCAGAATCCAAAATCCTGCCCACCGCAGTTTTTCATCTAAAATCATTTTATTTTACTCCATTCACTGCGTCTTTGATTGCGTTTGCCATAGCTTCCAGCATTTCATCTGTCATTCCCGGATATACCCCGATCCAGAAAGTATCTCTCATGATACGGTCTGTATTTTCGAGTGTTCCGGCGATGCGGTAGCCTTTACCTGTTGCACGCATCTGGTCAAAACACGGATGCTTTGTCAGGTTGCCTGCAAACAGCATACGCGTCTGCACACCTCTGGCTTCAATCTGCTGAACAATCTGATTACGGTCCACACCATCACGGCAGGTGATCAGGAAACCAAACCAGCTCGGTCTGGAATTCTCACAGGCCTCCGGAAGAATCAGTTTGTCCTCCGTTCCTTTGAGTGCTTCTTTCAGATAATTGAAGTTGTGGATTCTGCGCTCTACGAAGGACGGAAACTTCTTAAGCTGTGCACAGCCGACTGCAGCCTGCATATCAGTTGCTTTGAGGTTATATCCAAAATGAGAATAAACATATTTGTGATCGTAGCCAACCGGAAGCTCGCCGTACTGACGGTCAAAACGATGACCGCAGAGATTGTCCTGACCCGGTGCACAGATGCAGTCTCTTCCCCAGTCACGGAAAGAACGCGCAATTCTGTTCAGAAGCGGATTGTCCGTATAGACAGCCCCTCCTTCTCCCATTGTCATATGATGTGGCGGATAAAAACTGGAAGTTCCGATATCGCCGATCGTTCCGGTCAGTTTATCCTCACCGTCGATCGTATAGACAGAACCAAGCGCATCGCAGTTGTCCTCAATCAGCCACAGCTTATGGCGGTCACAGAATTCCTTTACTGTCTTCAGGTCAAATGGATTACCGAGGGTATGTGCAAGCATGACAGCCTTTGTCTTCGGAGACCATGCAGCTTCCAGAAGAGATGGATCAATGTTGTACTGCGGAATCGCCACATCGACAAATACCGGCACTGCTCCATACTGGATCATCGGAGAAACTGTTGTCGGGAAACCTGCCGCAACCGTGATCACCTCATCGCCCGGAAGGATCTGACGCTCTTTCAGGAGCGGGGAAGTCAGTGTCATAAAAGCAAGCAGATTCGCAGAAGATCCGGAGTTTACCAGCGAACAGTAACGCACACCGAGATACTGCGCAAATGCATGTTCAAATTCGTTTGTATAACGTCCGGCTGTCAGCCAGAATTCAAGAGAACTGTCTACCAGATTTACCATTTCTTCTGCATCGTATACTCTGGACGCATATGGAATGCGGTCACCCTCCTGATATGGTTTCTTTTGATTATGATATTTGTTGCAGTAATTTCTTGTCATTTCCAGAATCTGTTCTCTGGCCTGCTGTTCTGTCATTTCTTCAAACATAATATTCTCCTTCTGTATTTTATTTTTCTATGTAATATTGAAATTCTTCCTGCTGGAAAGAAATCGTGTCTTTTAGTTTATAGTGTTCCCTAAACCACCGGTAAGTCTCCGGATCGTTACGTTTCCAGATTCTCATCGAGGATTTTTCGGTAAATGCCCCCGGATTTCCGCATGTTCCAGCTGATCCTGAAGCTCTTTCAGGCTGTCCGGACGGACAAGCATATCACTGAAATCCATTGTAAAACATTCCGTTCTTCGATGAAGCAGACTGTAAATTTCCGGTATATTGATTCCGAACGCCGGTGTGTTTTCCGGCACCATCTCAGCCACCTGAGCTGCCAGTTCCTCAAAATCTTCCATATTATGAAAGTTTGCTTTTATCTGACTGTTCTGAGAAAACTGCAGCACCGTACCCGTAGACATGGCAAGCACAGCGGCTGCACAGATCAGTCCGATGCCTGCCCGAAACACATGCGCCGATGAAATTTTTCCAAAGTTTTTCCATTCTTTATTTCTGATAAATGTAAGACCATGCTGTCCAAAATATGCCGAAAGAATCACTGCCATATATGCACATGGATAAAGCGGCATATCAAGATGAAGGATACCTTCCATATAATTACTCGAAAGAAGCGGTACCAGAAAATCCTCCATGGAATTTGCCGGACTGTGTTTCAAAACATTATACAGATTCACAGCACCATACGCACCCAAAATATTACACGCAATTCCGATAATATGTACTGCTGTATTTATAAGAAGCTTTCCGATCTTCACCCGCCGTGCTTATAAATCCCCGGTAATTTTTCTTAAGGATCACTGCACCATACAACAGAAGGATCATCGGAAAAACTACTCTGTGCGGCCACACCTGCCAGTAATATCCACCACGCATACCGAGGATTGGAAATGCGACAGCCAGTGCTCCGGCTATCCGCAATACTCTGCTTTCCACCAGAAGCTGTAATGTCAGAAATGCGCATACATGTGCAAGTGTACCGACCACTGCAAGCATCATGACAAATGCCCTGAAGTCCCCATGAAATAATTTCAGCGGAATCTTAAAAAACAAAGCATAGTGTCCGTAAATACTGGTAACATTGTGTGTATACGGCATTCCCTGATAAATATTATAAACCGAATTAAAATATGACTGTTTCCCAGTTTACTGATTTTTTCCAGCAATTGCTTATTTGCAAAACACCCGAGAAAAAAGCAGACCGACACCAGCCATGCCGTCAGTCCGCTGAACATTTCCCGATTCTTTTTCATTCCCTCTTTTCTCTCCATTCTGTTCTTTTATCTGAAATATTCTTTTATTCGAAATATTCTTTTATCTGGCGGTCTGTGTATTCTGCCATATTTGCACCTTCAAGCCATGCCTGATACCACTGTACCGTATGTCGTACGGCATCTTTTACGTGCCACCGTGCTCTCCAGCCAAAAGTACTTCGGATTCTGGAGCAGTCCAGCTTGAGGAAATTTGCTTCATGAGGACCACCCTGATACAGATTTTTCCATGCTGCATTTCCTCCCCATGCCTCACAGAAAAGATCGGCAAGCTCTCCGGTGGTAATACAGTCTTCATCTCCCGGGCCTACGTTATAGGAACCGGCTTTCGAGCTGTCCTGATACTGCACACCTGCAATCATCAGATATGCACCCAACGGTTCCAGTACATGCTGATACGGTCTGGTGGAATGCGGATTACGCACGGCAATTTCTCTGCCATCAGCCATAGCTCTGACACAATCCGGAATGATACGGTCTGCAGCAAAGTCACCGCCGCCAATTACATTTCCGGCGCGCGCAGTAGATACTGCAATACCGGCTTCTTTAAGGAAAGCTTTTTCGTAACTGTGTGTAACAAGCTCTGAACAGGATTTACTGTTGGAATATGGATCATAACCATCCAGTTCATCTGTCTCACGGTATCCCCATTCCCATTCATTGTTTTTGTATACTTTATCTGTAGTAACATTCAAAAACGAAACTACACTTCCTGCATTTCTTACTGCCTCAAGTATGTTGACTGTACCCATTACATTTGTTTCATAAGTATAGACCGGATTCGCATAAGATTCACGAACGATCGGCTGTGCCGCAAGATGAAGCACGATCTCCGGCTGTGTCTCCTTCAGGACGCCGGATAGCCTGGATAAGTCCCGGATATCGCCTTTTACAGAGTTCATATTTTTTTCGAGATCAAGCAGCCCGAAAAGTTCCGGATCTGTCGGTGGTTCCAATGCATATCCTGTCACCTCTGCCCCCAGTCCCAGCAGAATCCTGCAAAGCCATGCTCCTTTAAATCCCGTATGGCCTGTTACTAAAACTTTTTTGCCTTTATAAAAGTTAAAATCGAAATTTTTCATTCCCGTATAAGCGCTCCCGTAAATAAATTCTTTTAATCTTTGTTTCACTGTTTTTCATTTTCAATATACTGGATCACCCTTTTGAATCCTTCCCGGATATCAACTCTGGCCTCCCAGCCCAGTTCCTGCAGTTTGCGATTGTCAGGAATCCTTTCATGCCCGACGACAGCCTTATTTTCTGTATAATTTTCAGATTCACTGCGCTGTTTACAGATCACATGGAGATTTTTTTCCGGATAAATCTCCGTCAGACACTCGGCAAGCTCACGAATACTTACAAACTGTGAAGTATTACATACGTTATAAGCTTCACCTTCTGCACCGTCAAACAGAATCTTAAAATAACCGGCAACCGCATCGGTAATATAGCAGAATGTGCGCTTTCCGGAACCATCACTCTTTAATACAATATCTTCACCTGCAGCGATGTTTTTCACAAAAGAAGCAAAAACCCGGGGATCGTTCTGAATATCCATCGTTGGCGCATATGTATGTGCGATCCGTGCAATTCTGACAGGAACCTGATGCTGTACCCAGAATGCACGGCACATAGTTTCTGCCATACGTTTGCTCTCGCTGTAGCAATTATGTATGTCAAGCGTATCCATATGTCCAAATGCGTTCTCATTAATCAGTCCGTCAACTCTCGGTGTCCCATAAACGTCACATGAGCTGAACAGCAGATAACCCTTTACCTTTTTGGTTTTTGCCAGTTCAAGCAGATGATAATTACCAATTGTATTCGGCTTCAGTACATCCACCGGACAGACGCTGTAATACTGCGGACTTGCCAGTGATGCAGCATGAATGATATAGTCTATATCTTCCTCTATCTCTATCGGTTCTGACAGGTCATTCTGAATGATCTCTATACTGTCAAATCCCTCTGTATGCATAAATCTCTGCACAAATTTGTCCTTGTTTCGAACTACTGCGATCAGTTTTACATTTATATTTCTGACAGTTCTGACATACAGCAGAAAATGGACAATATAAGATGCCAACATCCCATACGCACCCGTCAGAAGTACTGTACTGTTCTCCAGTCGTTCCCAGCTGTTATTGCGTGAAAAAATATCCTCCATATCTTTTTGCAAGATCGGATTCATCGTGTATTTCCCCCTCATTTTCCAAAATCACATAATAATACAAGTATATTATACCCTTGTCCGCACATTTAATCAACAAGCAGAAAAATCCCTGAACTCCATTGGAATTCAGGGATTTCTCTGCCTTAAAACTTTTTATTTTTATTTTTCGAAGAGGTCTACAAGTTCCTGTCCATCCTTGTATCCGGCATCTTTAAGCTGTTCTACGAACCACTCATCTACACCGTCTACTGCTTCTTTGAAGGAATCGATGTCCATATCGTCTTTCTTTGTGAATGTTACACCATTCTTGGATTCCCAGCGGTTCATAATCTCTTCGTCACCGGAACGGTTGATGTAACGCTCATACTCTACGGCTTTCTGTCCACACTCGTCAACAACTGCCTGCTGCTCCGGTGTCAGAGTATCGTAAAGATCCTGGTTGATGCAGAAGAACAGACAATCATAGATTGCATCCCACATGGAGCAGTATGGCTGAACTTCCTGTATACTTGCCGCATCGATTGCCGGCAGCGGGTTCTCCTGACCTTCTACGGTATTCTGCTGCAGTGCAGTATAGGTTTCGGACCAGTTCATGTTGGTCGCATCTGCGCCCCATCTCTTATAGCATTCCATAAGAAGGTTTGATCCTGCTACACGGATTTTCAGGTTCTTCATATCATCGACAGTTTTTACTTCATGTTTGCTGTTGGTCAGTTCACGGAAACCATTTTCCGCGATACCCATGCAGTGCAGACCGTAACTTGAAAGAATCTCTTTGAGTTTTTCTCCTGCCTCGCCGTCAAACTTCGCATCTGCATCATCATAAGAATCATAGATGAACGGCAGAGATACAACATTGAATCTCGGGTCAAATGCAGAGTAAATCAGGTTGGAATGCATGGAGATCTGTACCGGGTCTCCGTTCATCAGCGCCTGAATACCTTCGGACTGGTTTCCGTTGGTAAGCTGGTCTGCTGCGTATACATTGACTTTGATCTTTCCGCCGGTTGCTTTTTCCATCAGTTCACCGAACTTACGTCCGCCTTCTGCCCATGTGCTTGTCTCCGTTGTGGAGCATGTAAAGTTCCATGTTGCTTCCGGCCAGTCAAGGTCACTGTGATCATCTACAGTATCCATGGAATCTTCTGTAAAGAGATCTACCAGATCCTGTGCATCATCATAGCCCTGACTCTCCAGTTCCTGAACAAACCAATCGTCTACACCATCAACAGCTTCTTTGAAGGAATCAATATCCATATCTTCTTTCTTTGTGAAGGTTACGCCATTGCTTTCTTCCCAGCGGCTCATGATCTCTTCGTCACCTGAACGGTTGATGTAACGCTCATACTCTACAGCTTTCTGTCCACATTCATCAACAACTGCCTGCTGCTCTGCGGTCAGACTGTCATAGATTTCCTGATTGATACAGAAGAACAGACAGTCATAGATTGCATCCCACATGGAGCAGTACGGCTGAACTTCCTGTACGCTTGCCGCATCGATTGCCGGTAACGGGTTTTCCTGACCTTCTACTGTGTTCTGCTGCAGTGCGGTGTAGGTTTCGGACCAGTTCATGTTGGTCGCATCTGCGCCCCATCTCTTATAGCATTCCATAAGAAGATTGGAGCCTGCTACACGGATCTTTAAGTTTTTCATGTCATCGACAGTTTTTACTTCATGCTTGCTGTTAGTCAGCTCACGGAAACCGTTTTCCGCAATACCCATGCAGTGCAGGCCATACTCAGAAAGGATCTCTTTCAGTTTCTCTCCGGCTGCGCCGTCAAATTTTGCATCTGCATCATCATAAGAATCATAGATGAACGGCAGAGATACAACATTGAATCTCGGGTCAAATGCAGAGTAAATCAGGTTGGAATGCATGGAGATCTGTACCGGGTCTCCGTTCATCAGCGCCTGAATACCTTCGGACTGATTTCCGTTGGTAAGCTGGTCTGCTGCATATACATTGACTTTGATCTTTCCGCCGGTTGCTTTTTCCATAAGTTCACCGAACTTACGTCCGCCGTCAGCCCATGTACTTGTCTCTGTTGTGGAGCATGCAAAATTCCATGTCATTTCCGGCCAGTCAAGATCACTGTAATCCGCGATAGTATTGAAGGAATCATTGTCGTCTCCGGCATCTTTGGAAGATGTGCTTCCTGTGTCAGAGGAGGACTGATCCCCTGTATAAGCGCCGTTCTTTGCAAGTGCTTTCGGCAGAGCTGTGGAAACGGCCGGAATATAAGTAATTACAAGAAGTACTGCTACAGAAGCAGCGATCATCGGCATGACTGCCTTTGAAATCTGCTGGAGAGTAACCTCCATGCCTTTTTTGATCTTGATACTGATCGCAACGAACAGGTTGACACCAACCGGCGGTGTTACCTGACCGATTGCAAGGTTGACGGTTGCCATAACACCAAATGCAACAACGTCATATCCCAGTGCCTTGCATACCGGAAGCATGATCGGGATGAAGATATACATAGCTGAGTTTGCATCGATAAAACATCCTGCGATCAGGAAAATGATATTTACAATCAGAAGAAATACGAACTGGTTGTGTGCAATGGATGCAAGCAGTCCGGATGCAGCTTCTGCAATACCGAATTTTGTACATACATAAGAGAACAGGGATGCGCATGCAACGATCAGCATGATACCACCTGTTGTTTTTGCTGATTCTACAAAAATATCGATCAGATCACGGAATTTGACTTCACGATAGATGACCATACCTACAAACAGACCATATACAACAGATACAGCTGCTGCTTCTGTTGGCGTAAAGATACCACCGTAGATTCCACCGAGGATGATGATCGGCATCAAAAATCCCCAGAATGCATCTTTAAATGTAGCCCAGCGTTCTTTTGCAGTTGCTTTTTTTCTGGAAGGCTGAATGTTGTGTTTCTTTGCTTCCAGCATAACAACGATTACAAGTGCAACCCCCATCAGGATTCCAGGTACGATACCTGCCGTAAACATATCAGCGATAGAAACACCTGTGATAGATGCATATACAACGAATGCAATACTCGGAGGTATGACGATTGCAATCGAACTCGATGTCGCCATCAATGCCGTGGAAAACGGTGCGGAAAATCCTCCCTGCTCTACCATTGCCGGAATCAGAACTGCACCAAGGGCAGCTACAGTTGCCGGACCGGAACCGGAGATTGCTCCGAAAAAACATGCAACGATAACACATACGATGGCGATACCACCTTTTTTGTGGCCGACGCAGGTATCAACGAAGTCGATCAGTCGTTTGGAGATACCGGCTTTTGCCATGATGTTACCGGATAATACGAAAAACGGAATTGCCAGAAGCAGGAATTTACTGATTCCGGCATACATGTTGGTTGCCACGATCGTAAGAGAAGTTCCGGAGTAAAGGATCGCACATACTGAGGAAAGTCCAAGGCAGATTGCGATCGGCACACCAAGGATCAGAAAAATGAAGAATGAAATAAATAAAACAGCACTGATCATTTATTTGTCCTCCTTTTCTTTATATCCTGTACAGAAATCCAGACAGAACTCGATAAAATGAAGGATCATACATCCTGCACCAATCGGTACAAAGGACCAGAAGATCCATTCCGGCCAGTTCAGTACGAAGGTTCTCTTACCGTTTGCAAGCTGGGTAATGACCTTATCCATACCATATTTAAAAAGAATTGCTGAAAAAACAATGCTCAGAACCGTGATCAGGATCACAGACGGTTTTTTCAGTTTTTCCGGGAGACGGTCAGTAAACAGTGACAGACTGACCAGTTCGCCTTTCCGACATGCAAGTGCTGCTGCCAGAAGTGTGATGAGAACAAATACCGCTACAACCAGCTCTTCTGTGAAAGACCATGAGCGGTGGATCACTTTACGGGAAAATACATTTCCCACTGTCAGCACCAGGATCAGCAGCGTAGAAACGATCAGTACGACTTTTTCAACTGCTGCAAGTGCATTCATGAGTTTTTTGTAAACTTTCATACTCTCTTCCCCTTTTTGTATTTTGTTCCGGTTTCAGACCTCCTGGTTTCAGATCTTTTGGGCATAAAAAAATCCGCCCCATCAGGGACGGATAGATATATCATTCCGCAACCACCCTGTTTCTCCATTGAAACAAGTACGATTCTGCAACGTACCGGCATACGCGTCTCCTGTAACGGGGAGCTACCGTGAAAACCTACTGGCAGTTCTGTAAAACGTTCGGTCTTCCTTCTCAGGGATGATATTCAAAACAGTTCTGTCGCTGCTTCCCACCATGCACAGCTCTCTGTAGACAGGTTCCTCTGCTTCTACTGATTCCCTTCATAGAATTTACTCTTATGCTTTACCTTGTTAAAAGATGTTTTTATTTTACCTCTCATTTTTCGTCACGTCAAGAGTTTTTATGCGATTTTCCTGCATAATATCCATTCTCTGCTTTTCAAAAGAAGAAGCCTCATCAGCTTCTCCTTCTTGCTCTGTATTTTGATCGTATGTATTTGCCTGTCGAAGACTTACTGATTCCGCCGCCACCATTTGCTGCTGACATACCAGACTCCGTCACCATTACCGGATAATAGCCGGTCTTTACTTTTTCCCCTGTACTTCACCTTTTGTTTTTGCTTACGATGATTTAATTATACTATATCTTTGTATAATCCGCTAATATTTCTTATGATTTTTGTTGTTTTTTATCATTTCTCACATATTTGATACCAAATTTTCCCTCATTTGGCAAAGACAGATTTGGTAATTCTTTTTGCATTACAGCCGAAAATCATTTATACTGTAAGTATCCAAATCCTACAGGAAACGAAGGAGGGAGGAATATGAAAAAAAAGCTGAATCATGCATTTAATTACATTACTGCAATTCTGATATTTATCTGTGCAATGACAGTAAGCCTCAGTATTTTTCTGGTAAAAGTACAGAACTCTATTGATACCAACTCACAGAACATTATGACAAGTACTGTTTCGCACCAAAGCAATCACGTTCTTTCCATCCTTCAGATTCATTATGGATTTCTGAACAGTATCGCAGATAAGATGGGGAAATCTTCCGAGCTTCTGTCCGATGAAAATATGGAACTTCTCGTTTCCATGGCAGAAAATACAGACTTTGAACGAACAGCACTGATTGAAACAGACGGCACCGCTCATTATGATAACGGAGCCGAAAAAAACGTTGCACAGCGACGATATTTTCAGGAAGCTATACAGGGAAACGAAACCTTAAGTGATCCACTTGAAAGCAGCGTAGATAAAGAAACCCGCGTAATCCTTGGCATCCCCGTTTATCAAAATGGTAATGTCATCGCTGTACTTGGGGGTTCCTATAATGTAACCGCTCTAAGCCGTATGCTTTTTAATGATGTATTTGATAATTCCGGATACAGCCTGATCGTTAACCAGAATGGGGAGATTATTGCTTATGACGGTGATCCGGCTTACCACAAAATTACATATGGGGATAATTTCTTCAAGTTTTATGAACGCAAAAACTTATTATCCAATGCTACTTTGCAAAATGTCCGTCAGGACTTTCAAAATGGAACTAATGGTACCGTAAAGCTGCGTACAGCTTCCGACTCTGCTACCGCGCAGTATCTCTCCTATACCCGACTCGGAATGAACGACTGGATGATCTGCTATGTAATTCCTGTTGCAGATGCACAGGAATCTTATGATTTTATCAAAACTAATGAAAGTATACTTCTTGGTGTATTCCTGATTCTGGTTCTCCTGCTTGTTTTTTATATTATCCGAGCCAATCGCAAACAAAATGAAGAACTTATCAGAACCGCCGAACTAGACGGACTGACCGGTGCTTACAACAAACGCGCTACCGAAGCACATATTAATAAAATTCTGACACAGATGCCTGATGAAAAAGGTACTTTTGTCATTCTCGACGTAGATAAGTTCAAAGACGTCAATGACCGGTATGGTCATGCTGTCGGCGACACGGTTCTCCATGAACTTGCCAAAACATTTTTCCGCCATTTCCGGAAAGATGATATTATCGGAAGAATCGGCGGTGATGAATTTGTCATTTATATGAGAAACACCGAAGCAAAAGAAATCGCCTCGGCACGCGTTAAAAAACTGATTGAAAATGTCCGTAGTCTTCCTTTTGAGGAAATGAAGAGAAATCATGTCACGATCAGTGTTGGTATTGCATTCGTCCCGGAAGCCGGAAACTGTTATATGGATCTTTACAAAAATGCCGACACGGCCCTGTATGAAACCAAACAGAATGGCAAAGATGGATATCACATATATATGAGAACATAATAAAACGAAATAATTTTATATAAAAATCAAACCTCTTCTTTCCGGCGGATGAATAAGTCGGTAGAAGAGGTTTTCTTTTGTTTTTCAAACCTAATTCAAATAATTATATACAGTTCTTGAAATATTACGGATACGCGGAAGCGCATAATCCTCACTGCCTGTATTTGAAAATACACAGATTATGTAATCTTTTTTCTTTCCATATACGATTGCCATATCATGCTCAACACTGGAAGTTTCACCTGTTTTGTTTGCAACTTTGATTCCGGATGGAATGCCTGACGGTATCTTCCATCTTCTTGTCTGAGCAAGCAGGAGCTTCCGCATCTCTTTTGAGTATTTTGATGATACACAGGTTCCGTTGTAAATATGTTCCAGAAGAATACCGCAGTCTTTTGCAGAAGTGATATTACTCTGTCCGTCACCGACTGATGCCGAAGATGCCGGATGCAATGTATGATGACAGCCGGTTTTTGTATATTTATTCTTCTTAAGATATTTATTAATGACAGATGCTCCGCCTAAAAAACTTCTGGATTTACTGTTGTATTTTACAAGCTGATTATACGCCTCATTGTCACTCTCTGTAATCATTTCATTGAGAATCCCTTTGACCCTAGAGTTATATTTCAGTTTTCCCTTTTTGATCTGATCAAAAGTCGATGCCATAACAAAAGGTTTGATTACGCTCGCAGAGTACATGGCACTTTCATTCAAATTAACCACACCGCCGGTCTTTAAATCTTTCACATAAACAGACCAGGAACCATAATAACCATTCAACATCTTCCGCAGTTTTTTCTTCAAACTGTTGATCTTCATATCCGCCTCGGTACATTTACGACCATCACAGTCAACATAAACTCCGTCAGAGATCTTTTTGTTTTTGGCGATCGTACCATTTGATTTAAAATAGTATCCGGATTTCCAACGATTTTCATAGCGTTTGCCATCTGAATTAAGAAGATATCTCTTTCCGTTTATGGTTTTCCATCCGGCTTTATTGTATAATCGTCCGTTATCCCCGCCAAAGTAATAGGTTCCTTTGAACTTTTTACCATAAATCACAGTATCGACTCGATGAAACTCTTTTTTCCTGCACAGACATCCCCTGTCATCAAACATATAATAACCGGATTTCAGTTTCTTTTTTGCCGGCATTTTAATATACTGCATACCGGTAATTTTTTCTCCGTTTTTGTCTTTCAACCACCAGTTATGTCCTGTATCAATCAGATATTCACCTGACTGATTCGCAAGCCGGACAACTTTACTGCAGTTTTTTTTGCCGGTCTTTTTGCTGCTCTTCTGACGGCTTTTCATATTCTTCTTTGACGCGGCATATACCTGAACTTTCGGCATCGTAGAAGATACGCCTGCTGTCACAAACAGTGCCAGCATAAAAAACAAAATACATCTGCAAAGTCCGGTTCGGTGTTTATGGTTCTCTTTCACTTATGTCCCTCCTGAGATAGTTATCTCTGATTATCGTATTCTATTTGATTTTCCGCTGCCTTTTAATGTTTTATTGTCTTTCCAGTTCCTTTTGAATCCATGTCATAATCACATCCACAAGATAGTCCTGCTGCACCTGACTCAAAGCCCGTCCCGGCTGCATTTTGTGCCATTTTCGGATGCATTCCCGGCAACAGGTTGCAGTGGCATGCTGTGCTATAAATACAGGATGTCCTCGCATAGGCGTCTGTTTTCCATCATTCGGTATATATGCCGGTGCCTCCCTCTTTGCAATAAAATCCTCAGCATGTTTCCTGATCGTATCAAGCCCTTTTTCATTTATATAATCAATATCTTTCTGCTTCAAATGAAAACTGCTCCGAAATCTGGAATTGCCCAATCTTTCAAAGAGCTGGGCATACCATTCATCTTTTGTCATAAAAATTCACCACGTTTCTGACTGAACATCAAATATCCTGCTCATCTAATAACCGCCTGTCAGCTTCTGTCTCCAGCCATTTCAGAAGATTGCCCGCAATTCTCGGTGTAAACAATTCCGCATATTTTAATCCTTCACTTGTAATATGAAGAACCGGATATTGCCCCGTAGTCTTAATAATATAATGACGTCCGATCAGCCAGTAGATCAGTCTCGTAACTTCTTCCCCGGACAAATATGATAATGCGCCATATTCTTTTACTTTGTCCAATCCGTTCTTTTTTATTTTTTCAGCATTTGATCCCCGCAAAACACCATTCAGTATCGACACACCAAAATATTTCTTCTCACTTATATGAACCAATGCATTCATAATTGTTTCAACAATTTCAAACAATCTGTGCCCTTTATATTCCGGATACTTTTTACGACTATTTCCAGAATCCGCATTTTTATCCAGAATTTTCTGTTCCCAGTTATCATTTTTTTGCTGCTCATTATGACTTACATATTCTATTGTTTTTTGCTGCGGTTTCGTATTCTCTTCCTTTATTTCCTTTTTGGGTAACCAGTCCAGTTCGGTAACATCATAGCCCATAAGCTTGTAATATTCTTTTGCAGATAATGTTTTATTACAGCCCTTTCCATTATTCTGATAATTGGTGCAGCCTAAAAAATACTGTCTGTTCTCGCTGAATTTTACAATTAAATATCCATCCTGACAATCCGGGCATTTCATAATTCCCAGCTTTTTACCCATAATATGATTTGTCATAAAACTGCACTCTTCGGGCTCATTTGTACAAATATACAGGCGCAGTCCATATGCCGGTTTATATCTGAGCTGCATAGGGAATCCACATACCGGACATTTTTTTCGCTCCAAAATAACCGGTTCTTCTGACCAGGTCCCACAAAGCGAAACATTTTTATATTCATTCTTGATTTCGAGAAGAAACTCCGATGGATTTTGCTCCGGAGCTATAAAGTAAACTCTGTTTTTTGTCCGAGTCATTGCTACATAAAAAAGGCGTCTCTCTTCCGCATACTGCATGCTTCTGTCCTCTTTTACAACCAGTGACAAAACAGGATCATCTTCAATCTTTGATGGAAATCCGTACGTTTCATTGCGTCCATTGATTACAATTACCTCATCATAGCCAAGTCCTTTTGACGCATGTGCTGTCATAAAAGTAATATTCATCTGCGGATATTTTACCGATTTAACCTTTGATCCCCGGTTAACATATTCATACATACCGGTCCTGGTCAGACGCTGACCATCGAAGCCAAATCTCCCTAACAGCAATATTTTTAAACCATATGGATCTTTTCCATCTTGTTTTGCATATTTTATAATCTGTTCCAATGATGTCTGCACAGCATACGCAATTGCATAATCCGCCCCACTTCTTCTGTGCGCATTCGGCGATTTCATTGTACTGTCATATGTATAAATAATTACAGGATTTTCAATATGCTTTGGCGAAATAAGGGATTTACGAATCTGTGAAGTATTTTTCTGAATAAAATTTCCTGCTATATCAATGACTTCCTGAGAATTACGATATGTATGGACAATTTTCATCAGTCTGGCATATCCCATTTTTTCTTCAAACTTTGTAAAAAGGGTGATATCCGAACCACTGAATGCATAAATGGATTGCCAGTCATCACCGACCGCCATAACCTTCGCAGATGTCACTTCCGAAAAAGCTTTAACCAGATCAAATCTCTGCCGCGAAATATCCTGATATTCATCAACAATCAGATATTTAAAATCCAGTTTCTGTTTCATTTCTTTTACATTATTTAAAACACGCGCAGACTCATTGATCATATCCTCAAAATCGACTGCATGATTTTCAATCAGCCACTTTTTGTATTCCAGATAACATGCCTGGCTGATCTCCAGAAATAATTTTGTTCTTACATTATCTGTTTTTTGATTCAATACCGCAAAGTCATCTTCATCATATCCATTTACTTTGAAATTTCGAATAAAATTCGATACCAGTATAATCAATCTCTTAATATATCTGTTTTCTTCCGAAGATACCAGTTTCTTCGCCACCTCCTCATCAGAGCGGCGTTTCAGCTCAATTCCATGCTGACGCAGTTTCTCTTCCAGATGTGCAGAGATACTTCGTCCGTCTTTATAAGAAGAAAATGTATAAATAAGCGTTGTTCCATGTTGTTTATGAAAAAGGATTTTATCATTTACTGCCTTTTTGTACATGTTCAACTGTTCTTCAGTATAAAGCGAATTTTGACCATCTTCTGTAATTCCAAAATGTTCAACATATATCTCCTGTCCATTCTGACGAATGATAAAATCGGGAGTGTACGGTTTACGGGACAGCATAATATTATATTTATATACAGGTTCGTACTCGTAATCAATATTATTAAGATAGAAAAAATTAGCAATCTCTACTTCCTGATAAGAACGTACTACTTCATTCTGAATCGTTACTTTATTTCGCGTTTTACGATCAATTACTTCTGTCCGAAAATCTTCAAGTTCACTTCGCATGGTTGCATAATTTGCATGTGCCATATGATTAAAAAAGTCATTAATATCGTCCCCTTCATAAGGCGCATCAAAATATGACGCAAAAAACAATACCAGTTTCTTTACCATAACCGGCTCCCGCAAAATTTTATCTTTCAGATATCGCTGTATACAAAAAAACAGTTTATTAGAATCTACAATATTAAGATTCTGGGGATCATTCTTATGAAGTATCGCGTTTCCTGCCGAATGAAATGTTGCAATCGGACAGGGAATATTTAAATCTCTGTTAATTCGTTCCCGCAGCTCATTCACTGCTTTATTTGTGAAAGAAATCATTAAAATCTGCGACGGGTCAATATGTTGTTTCTCCACCAAATATTTAACCTTTGCCGCGACAGTTGTTGTTTTTCCCGCACCAGCTCCGGCAACGACCAGCCCATAATCTTCATCAGAGAGAATTACCTCTCTCTGATTTTCATCCAGACAAATATCAGGGTCTATATCTTTCAGAATATTATCCAGATACTCTTTTTCTTCGTTTTTCTTTCTTGAAAGATAATGCTCATTTATATTATCCACAAAAGATACAATATTTTCATAATTTGTGCACAGCTCACGCACATTCTCCGAAGACAGTCCATTTTTACTGCAAAAATCCACCAGCATATCCGCCTCGTCCATCTTGCGCATAAAGGAAACTGTTTCTGCATATTCTCTGACCTGCTCATAGTATTCACTTCTTGCAATATAGTGGTCGCTTTCCTGCAGTTTTTGCAAAAATCCCTCTAATTCTTTAAGGCTCTGAGCTTCCTTTGATTTTGATACGGGTGTGTTCGCAGTAGTTTCCGTCTCTTTTTTCTTTTTGAATATTGCATCAAAAAACTTCATAGCTGGTCTCCTGATTTTTATCTTTCTTACTCAAATTATAAGCGGTTTTTCTTGTCGAATCAATCTTTTTCATCTGATCCAGTCATTTAAACCTGGAGAAGTTAATGCCGAAACTGCTCATCGCTTAGGGCAACAATTTGCAAACGAAGTACTGAAAGGAAAATATGAATATG
>OLNC01000059.1_pt1 | contig 122520 bp, 104 predicted proteins | sample 1672011 | NCBI WGS metagenome assembly OLNC01 (sample SAMEA3136636, study PRJEB25190) | human gut metagenome | biome: human gut; feature: human-associated habitat; material: faeces | place: Austria | collected 2013
AAGCTGTGCATTTGGAAGCCATCCTTTTTCGATAAATAATGCTGTGATGAAGCCCCATGCGATGAATGCTCCGATATTTGGCATTACCATTGAACTAAGGAACTTACCAAAACGTTGTACTGCGTTTTTCATGTTACATATCTCCTCTCTTTTTTGCCCCTCCCCATCGGCTTAATACCTGTCTCCGTTTTACGTTTTGCCTCCGGCTTTGGGATATTGACACTGTGTTTTTTTGCACTGCCTTTGTTCTCTATGTCTATATTGTAAAGCACAAAATGACAAAATTCAAAGGAATGATACCGCAACTTTGTCGGTAAGACTTCCCGACAAACTGTCACTTTATCATCAATATACCCAATTTCTTTGTCGTTCTTTTGTGCATTTTCACAAGAAGTATTTGTCAGTAAAATATTGTATAATAAGAGGAAGAATAGGAAAGGAAGAAAAAAATCATGCAGCTCACACCACGCGCAGATAAAATAATCCGCATTCTGCTCCGCTTTTCACCGGACAGCCCTGTGACAATCGGTATCATTTCAGAAGAACTCGGTGTCAGCGACCGCTCCGTCCAGCGCGAACTGCCAACCGTTGAAAAATGGATGAAGCATAATGGCTTTTGCTTTGTACGCAAACGAAGTGTAGGACTTTTAATTGACGAGACACCAGAACGATTAAAAGAGTTAGCTGCTCTTTTAGATGAAAAAGATACAAATAGCTCCGCTCCTGCAGATAACCGCCCAGAAAGGCTGACTCTCTTATGTCATGACCTTCTCCTCGCAGAAGAGCCGATTAAATCTTACTACTTCACAGAAAAGTTCGAGATTTCCGAGGGTACACTTACTGCTGACCTTAACCAGCTTGAAACCTGGTTTACAAAGTATCAGCTAAAGCTCGTCCGCCGTCCCGGACTTGGTGTATTTATAGAAGGAACAGAAATCGCAAGAAGACAGGCATTGACTTCTTTCATATGTAAACAGGTAAATGAACATCACTCCATTGGCAATCTCCAGGACAAGAAGTTTCTGTCAGACCGAAATTTTATCAATGAAATTGATGGCGAAGTAATGGCCGAGGTTAATCACATTCTTGGCGGCTGTCAGAAACAGCTTGGTATGCAGCTTTCTGACAATGGATATTTACACTTGCTTGTATACACTTCCCTCTGTGTACAGAGAATGCAAAAAGGACGGTTTATCAAAGAACTCAAACAGTCTTATGCAGAAATATCTATCCAGCCGGAGTATGCTGTTTCCGAATATATTATGAAAGAACTACGCCAGTTTTTCCATTTATCTATTTCTGTCGATGAGACCATCTATATGGCTGTCTTTATTTCCGGACAGCGTATATGGCCATCTGGAAGCAGAGATTTAACTGATATAAAAAACCTTGACGTACATCAGATTACCCTGTCCATCATAAAAAAAGTCAACGAAATTTTACATATAAACTTTATGAGAGACAGCCGGCTCCTCACAGAATTAAGCGGACATATCCAACCGACCATTGCCAGACTCCGCGCTGGAATCCCTGTAGAAAATCCGCTGTTAAAGGAATTTCAGGAAAGTTATCCTTCTGTATATAAGGCTTGTGAAGAGGGACTTTCTCTCCTCTGTCCGATTCTTGGCATAAAAAAAGTTCCCGCCAGCGAAATTGGTTTTATTACCCTTTATTTCACAATGGCAATGGAACGTATTGAAAAAGAAATCAAAAAGCTTTCTGTTATGATTGTCTGTCCAACTGGAATCGGAAGTTCAAGACTTCTCACAGAGAGCTTGAAAAAAGAATACCCTGACCTTGATATCCGCGGTATAACCTCCGCTTTTGAATTAGATAATATTCGATTACAGGAAGAAGGCGTTGACCTTGTTATCTCCACTGTAAAGCTAGAGATTGCCTACCCATACATCCACGTCAATCCAATATTAACCCGTCAGGATAAAATACTGCTCGATTCTCGCATCAAAGTCATTCAGGAACAGAAAAGACAGGCACAGGAAAAAGAAATCAAAGAACCCGAAGTTCCTTCTGATTCCTCAATCTGTAGAAAAGATGTAGAATTTCTCTCCGCCATTGGAAGCGAAATCTATGAACTGCTCGGCAATATTTACATCAATCAGGCTCCAATCCTGAAAAACAGAGATGAAATAATCTCTTACTGTTCCTCCCTGTATGCCGACACTTCCGACATGCAGACACATTTATACAAAATATTAAAAGACAGAGATAACCTGGCTGATACCTATATCAAACCATTTCAGGCACTTCTCCTTCACGGAAGAAGTACAGAAATTTCTACCTCCTGCTTCGGTTACGTCCGGCTTGAACCACCAATCTATGAACGTGGACATATTATCCGGGGCGCTATTGTATCTCTGATTCCCTCGGGACCTGCAAGTGAAGTTGCTGCCCCGGTAACCAGTGAGGTAATCGGTGCGCTCTTAGAAGAACCAGCACTTTTAAAAGCATTACAAAGCCTTAACAAAGAGAGTTTTACAAAACAACTAGAAGAAATATTACTACGATTTTATAAATCAACAGTACAAACAAGACTCCATCTAAAAACATCCGGTGCAGAAAAAGTATAACTAGGAATTTACCGGGGACACAGACGCCGCTTTGGTAGAAGATATTGAGCTGAATTGTATGGAGTCTTCTAAAGAAAAAAGAATGGTTATAAGTTTGATTTTGTTCCGTTGCGCTAAGCATTCCATTCTGCCCAGAAAAACAGGAACTTGGGAAAAACGAATCCCAAGTTCCTATGGTCAGAATTCCATAGCGCAAAGTCACAAAACGCAATACTTATAACCATTCTTTTTTCTTTACCATAGTTTCCTTACAATTCAGCAGGAAATTTTGTTTCAGAGGCTGTCAGGTTTTGATAACAAATAGCAAATTAGTGATTTCTGTTGGAAAGAGAAGGAAATTCTCCAGAAGATTATGATTTTTAATCAAAGAACTATTTTGCCATAAGAAAATATTTCTCGTCTGGAGCTTCTATTTGGATGAAATCCATAGTCTTCTGGACAATCCCCTTATTCTTCCTCAAGCGAAAATACTAATTTCCTTCTGGAGCCAAAAAGCAGAAAACCCAAAATTTGAGATAGAAGAAAATGTGATGTCGGAGCCAGTAAAAATGCCAAACAGGCATTTTCTACGCCGCGACTATCTTCACATTTTCTTCTATCTCAAATTTTGGGTTTTCGTTTCTTTAGCCCCTCAAATAAATTAGTATATAATCCCCCATTCTCACCAACTGTGGATTTAGAGTAGTCAGAAAAAAGAAAAAATACCATATTCCAGATGCGGCTTCGGAGCGTGTTTAAGATGCGAATGAGCATTTTAAACACAGCGACTACAGAGCAGATGGGATATGGTATTATTTCTTTTTTCGTCTACACCAAATCTACAAATTCCTATTTAATGCCTTCCTCCGGCTCCGCCATGTCCTCCAGTTCCTCCGACTTTTCCTCCGCCACCGCTGCTTTTACTCGGTCGTTTCGTTCTGGTCACATGGGAATGCAGGAAGATATCCTGCTTTTCATTCATTTGCACTCCACCTTTTGCGTAGGTAGACCTTAGAACAGTGTCTTTTCCTCCATGTCCGATTAACTGGACACCTACAAAAATGGCTCCAATGACTGCTGCTGCAAGAAAGACAATAATCGGGTTAATCTGCACATAAGAGGAACGGCCTGTCCGTATCATCGAGTCTCGTTTTTGCAAGACCAGTTGTACACATCCAGGTGTATCCCGTTGCCCAGTCATCCACATAAATGATACCGTCTCCATTGGTCTTATTCCAGCCAAATTTGTTATCCTCATAATATGCCTGTGCATAGTCTCGGATTTCATCATAACTATCAAGCCCCGGCTCATTTATTGTAAGGATAACGATATCACAGCCAATTAGCTGTTCTTTTTCTGCAATCAGAGCTTCAAGATCTTTCTTCTGTTTATCAGTCATTTTGCCCGCTTCATCCAATACTCTCTGCGTGATTGTACATTCTGTATTTTGACGAGGTTTTGTATTGGTGTATTCTTCCGGCTCAAGCAATTTTGCCACGATGCCTATAATCGCGGCGAGTATAACGATTCCTATTAAAATTCGTCTCCAGATTTTCCCCATTTATGCCACCTCCAGAAAATACAGAATCATTTCCGCAAGAAAGAACAGTGAACACGTAACTGCTGCAAACCATGAGAACATTCTCGCCTTGCTGGTCGGCGGCGTTCCTATTGCTTTTCCCGTCTGACCATTAACAAAAAACTCATAATTTGTTCCCTGATAACGGTATACATAACGCCATACCGGTAAAAATGTATAGTAGGAGTTCATTTCTTTACTATCTACTTTTTTAATAGCAGGTTTCACACTGCTATAACTATTGTTATACTCATCAAGGTAACCCTCTGTATATTTCTTTGCTTTTTTCTGTGCCCTCGGCAAAAGTTCTTCTTTATTTTCATCATAAATTTCTGCCTGAAATCCAGACAAATATCTTGAGCGGAACTTCCCTAGTGCAGTATATTTATAAGGCTCCACTAAATCCATTTTCTCATCTGGCATATTTTTCGATGCATCAACAGGAATCTTATCATAGTTCACATCAAAATCTCTTACAAGACGATATATACTCGTCTCCGTACAATCATAGTCTCCTTCTGTCCACGTTCTGATTTTTCTTCCTTCTCCTTCAAAATGCACATGGGTCTCCATATCATACATCCAAAATGGAACATATCTTCCCTGAAGGGATTCCAGACTTGAAGTCGAACAAAAATCTTTAGGAATAAACATTTTCTTCGCAAAATTCTTCCTTATAATCTCTATCGCTTCTTTTCTATCTATCACAAATGGCAATGCCAGATCAGGCTTATACGCATCTTTCATCCTGTCCTCAAAAATGACATACGTCCCACAGTATGGACATTTCAGAGCAAGATCTGTCTTTTTGGATTCAATCTCCGCTCCACAGTTATTACATATATGAAGCTTCTCCTGTGGTATTTTTTCCTGCGTTTCCTCATTGCCACAGCTTTCACATACCATCTTCTTTTTCTTTGGGTCGTAAACAGCATTACCACCACAATCTTTACAACGGTAAAACATGGGATTTCTCCTTTGTTTTTATCTTGCCAAATTCTTAGTGAGAACCGCCACTGCCGCCAAAGTCATCTGTTCCGCTGCAGCTGCTTCCACTGTCATCATCTGACTTTCTCTTTGTTTTTGTTACATGAGAATGTAAGAAAATATCCTGTTTATCATTCATCTGTACACCATCTTTCTTCACATAGGTAGACTTCTTTACTGTATCTTTTCCTACCTGCCCGGAAAGCTGCGCCACTACAAAAATGAGGGATACCACAAGACAACCAAGCAGCACCCAGATTGGGCTGATGTTTATATGGAACATCGGACTCTTTTGTGTCTCTTCTGCTATCAGGTTTATCAACCTTGTATATGCTTTATAAGGGTCCTTATTCACAATATCATTCGTTTCATCCACAATATAGTCTGTATTATCCTTAGATAATCTGTCTTTTACTATACCGCGAGTGGCAAGCCAGGTATATCTGGTCTCCCAGTCATCTACATAAATTGCTCCGCTTCCGATAGGCTGATCCCAGCCAAGCTTATTCTCTTTATAATAATTCTGTGCATAATCACGAAGCTTCTCCATCGTATCAAGACTTGCATCATTCGTTGTAATAAGAACAAGATCTCCACCGATCAATTCTTCTTTTTCTGCAATTAACGCCTCCAGATTCTTCTCCTCTTCATCGGTAAGAACATCTGCATCATCAAACACTCTCTTTGTCAGGGTACACTCTGTATTCTTTCGAGGTTCTGTATTCACATATTGATTCCCCGCAAATTTTTTCCCAAGCAGCCCCATTAAAACACCGAGTATAACAATAAAAATTAATATTCTACGATATGTCTTTGCCATTTACATCACCCCCAATAAATAAAGAAGCATTTCTACTGTAAAGAAGAGGGAACCGAAAACTGCTACAAACCACACAAGCGCTTTACTTAAGCTAGTCGGGGCCTCCCCTACTGCCTTCCCTGTCTGGCCATTCACATAGAATTCATAATTCTTTCCTCCGTAACGATACACATACCGCCATAAAGGAAGAAACGAATAAAAAGATGCTTTTTCTGTGCTCTTTTTATCATTTACAGTCGGTCTTACCGCATCATATTCTACGTTATAGCCGCCAAGATACTTCTGGCTGTATTTATCTGCCTTTTTCTTTGCTCTTGGGAAAAGAGTGTCTTTATCTTCATCATAAATTTCTGCCTGAAAACCAGAAAGAAACTTCGCATCAAACTCTCCCAATGCTTCGTATTTATATGGTTCTACTAAATCCATCATGGCATCCGGCATCGCCTTTGATGCATCCACAGGAATCTTGTCATAGTCCACATCAAAATCTCTTACAATACGATATGTACTGGTCTCCGTACAATCATAATCTCCCTCTTCCCAGGTTCTGATCTTATCTGCTTCTCCTTCAAAATGCACGTGCGTATGCAGGTCATACATCCAGAATGGCACATACAGTCCTTCCATTGACTCTATTGTAGAAGATGAACAGAAATTCCCCGGAAGAAACAGTTGCTTTGCAAACTTTTCTTTCAGAAGATCCAGCGCCTTATGCTTATCAATTGCAAAAGGCAGCACCAGATTCGGCTCGTATTCGTTCTCCATCCGGTCCTCAAAAATCACATAGGTACCACAATATGGACACTTCAGCGATAAATCAATCTGATCTGCTTCAATCTCCGCACCACAGTTATTACATACGTGTTTCTTGTCCTGAGAAATCAGTTCCGGCTCCCCTTCATTCCCACAGCTCTCACATATCATTTTCTTCTTGTCTGGGTTGTAGGTTACATTCCCACCACAGCTTTTACAACGATAAAACATAGACTCCCTCCTTTTCTTTCTGAATGTACTCTCGGAATAAAGGAAAAAACAGTATAACTATAGTTCCTGTGACCTCATCCCGATCATTACAAACTCTTTATTATTTCGTATTTCTCCTACTTTTACTATATGGGTTTTTTCAACAAAATGCAACGAAATATTTATGATTTGATTGATTATTTTTTATAGATTATCCACTATAAACTGAAAGTTTTATTTATGATAGAAAATTTCATCTGCCTTATCCTTCTTATTCTAGTTTTAATTATACGTCTATATATATTATTTTGTAGCGTTTTTGTTTACTACAATCAACATATACGTCTCAACTTTTAACAGATAAATTATATTTTAAACCACGTTATGATTCCTTTATAAACAAATAGATTTAAGGAGATTTTGAATGGATATTTTAAAAAGAATTGTCGATCTAAGAAAAGAAAGGAACTGGACAGAATACCAGCTTGCGGAACAGTCCGGGCTTACCCAGTCTACGATTTCTTCATGGTACCGTAAAAATATGCTTCCCACTATTCCTTCATTAACGAAACTTTGCGATGCTTTTGGGATTACATTATCGCAGTTTTTTCTGGAAGATGAATGCAAAACTACAACATTGAATGAACAACAGCTTCGATTAATGTATTATGCAGCTAAGCTCAATTCAGAGCAATATGAAGCTCTTCTCCATTTTTTAGAATTACTTTGATGAATTGGCAAAGCTAACGAACCATAAGAAATCTCTCTCCTGGCTCTGACAGCTTTGCCTGCTGCAAATTCCTACTTATTCCTACTTAGCATATTTTCTCGTTTTCTTACATAGTTATTAAAACCCACCATTCTAAAAAGGATGTGCTTTTTTGAACGATTATTCTGGTTGTCGAAAATATATTTTTAAATATAACATCTATACTTTTTTTCTGCTTTTTGCTATCTCAATCTTCTTTTTATCTTTTTTTGTTTCCTGTGACATAAACGCTCATACTTTTTTAAAAACAGAAAGTACTATTCCCAATGAACTTTCCTCGCTTCATGCAAAAGCAGCGATTCTTGTGGATGGGGATAACCAAAGAATTCTATTTGGCAAGGAAGAAGAAAAAGAACTTCCAATGGCAAGTACGACGAAAATCATGACCTGTCTCTATGCAATCGAACATGGAAATCTTTCAGATAAAGTCGTATTCTCAAAACGCGCTGCTTCTGCTCCTAAAGTAAAACTCGGAGCTAAAAGTGGCTCACAATTCTTACTATCCGATTTACTTTATGCATTAATGCTCGAATCTTATAATGATGCTGCCGTTGCAATTGCAGAACATATCGGAGGTTCCGTAGAACAATTTTGTGCAGATATGACACAGGAAGCCAGAAATTATGGCTGCTATCACACCTCTTTTGAAACCCCAAACGGACTCGATAGCGCTAACCATTATACGACCTGCCATGACCTTGCCTTACTGACCTGCCTTGCCTTAAAAAATGATAACTTCTGCAAAATCATTAAAGAACCATCTTTTTCTATCAAAGAATTAAAAACCGGGCAATCTTACTCTTTAAATAACAAAAATCTGTTTTTAACTTCCTATAACGGTGCAATCGGTGTAAAAACCGGGTACACAAACAATGCCGGATATTGTTTTGTCGGCGCAGTAAAAAAAGACGATCGTTATTTGATTTCTGTTGTTTTAGGAAGTGGTTGGTACCCAAACCGCCGTTATAAATGGGAAGATACAAAAAAACTGATGGATTACGGGATGAACAATTATAGCAAAAAAGAAATTCCTTTAAACAAGGGGGTTCCTTCCAAACTCCCTGTAAAAAGAGGACATAAATCTAACTGCACTCTTTCTGCTCCAAAACCTGTCAGCTTATATGTCTCATCTAACGAAAAAACAAAATGTATTATAACTCTTCCTGCATCCTTAACTGCTCCGGTTCAAAAAGGCACTGCTGTCGGCTCTGTCGTTCTTTATATTGATTCTAAGCCCTATCGCAGTTATCCTATATACACTAAACAAACTATAAAAAAACGGACCTTCTCCTGGTGTTACAAAAAATTATTTTACTATTTCATTCATTAGGAGAAACAGACGAAAAAAGAAATAATACCATATCCCATCTGCTCTGTAGTCGCTGTGTTTAAGATGCTCATCTGCATCTTAAACACGCTCCGAAGCCGCATCTGGGATATGGTATTATTTCTTTTTTCTGTGTTTTGGCTCCAGAAGGAATGAATGCAATAGTCTTTGGGGTAGGATGGGGGAGAAATCAGAAGACTACTGCTTACTCGGAAGGTATATCGTCAGAAGATTATTTTCTTTCTTTAATGAGCAGTAAAGAGAAAGGGCTTGTCATTTCCTGAGAAATTAAAGTAGTCACCTTTAGAGTTATCTTGCTACGAGATGTGCGTCATATAACACATGGCACATGTCAAGAAAAACGATATATTGCGACAAGATAATGATAAATATATCATGTACAGCGATAGCTTGCAGTATCATCTTATCATCAGTGAAACTTGAAAAGAGGTTTAGCATAGCAGAGAGAGTAAGTAGTAGACTTCTGACCTCTCCCCCTTATCCCTCCCAAAGACTATTGCATTCATTTCTTCTGGAGCCAACAAGCAGAAAATAAAACTATTAGCCCATAGCCAATGTAATGTGAGAGCAAGTAAAAATGCCGAACAGGCATTTTCTACGCAGTGATATCTTTACAGTGGCTATGGGCTAATAGTTTTATTTTCGTCTGTTTCCTCTAATGAATCACATAGTAAATTCCTTTTTGCATAGTCTTCTTTTCTATGCTAGAATAAGGGCATTCTAAATTGCAACGCCATTCGTTCGTCTATGACCTGCAATTTGGTAAGCACAACACGAAAGGACTTTATTATGAAACGTAACGCATTAAAATATGCTTTCCCATATACCCTGCCAATTTGTGCCGGGTTTTTATTTTTAGGAATATCTTATGGTTTCTTTGCAAGCAGCAAAGGATTTTCTTTTATTTATCCACTCTTCATGAGTATGTTTATTTTTGCCGGTTCTATGGAATTTGTAACTATAAGTCTACTTCTGGCTTCCTTTAACCCAGTTTATTCTTTTTTACTGGCATTAATGGTAAATGCAAGACATCTCTTTTATGGAATTTCCATGCTGGATACTTATAAAGATTATAAGGGAATTAAAAAGTTCTACCTAATCTATGGAATGTGTGATGAAACTTTCTCTGTAAATTGTTCTATCACTCCGCCATCAGAAATCGACCGGGAATGGTTTATGATATGGGTAACTCTTTTAAACCAGATTTACTGGGTCTTTGGAGCTACAATTGGGGCTGTACTTGGTTCAGTCATTCATTTTGACACAACAGGAATTGAATTTGTTATGACTGCTCTTTTCTTTGTTATGTTTCTTGACCAATGGGATACAGCAAGCCGACACCTTCCTGCTTTAATCGGAGTCATATGTTCTCTCTCCTGCCTGCTCCTCTTTGGAAAAAGCAACTTCATGATCCCAGCTATGGCATTGATTATTTTAAGTTTCTTTTTATGTCGGAACAGATTAGATGATTCAAAGAAAATTGTAAAAAATCCACACGAAAGCGAGGAAAATGTACGATGACTACCACACAACAGATTATCACCATTACCGCAGTCGTACTCGGTACAATGGCTACACGTTTTCTGCCATTTATCATTTTCTCCGCAGACAGCACACCTGACTTCGTAAGATTTCTAGGACGAGTTCTCCCTAATGCAGTCATTGGACTTCTTGTCATTTATTCCTTAAAAGATTCTATTGGTGGAACAAATCACTGTATACCTGAACTCATCGCACTGGTATTTATTTTCATCCTGCATAAATGGAAGAAGCATACACTGCTCAGCATTGCCGGAGGAACAATTCTGTATATGTTCCTAATACAAATGGTATTTTAACCAAATACTAATTTTAGGTACTAAAGAAACGAAAAGCAGAAATTTGAGATAGAAGAAAAAGTGAAGATAGTCGCTTCGTAGAAAATGCTTGTTCGGCATTTTTACTCGCTCCGACATCACTTTTTCTTCTATCTCAAATTTCTGCTTTTCTGCTTTTTGGCTCCAGAAGAAAATTAGTATTTGGATTTGAGGAAGAATAAGGGGATTGCCCAGAAGGCTATGAGAGTTAACCAGAGAGAAATTCTCCATAAGGTAGGAATAGATAAATATAATTTTTATACAATCGAGTAAGAAAGTATCCCCTTTTGGAGATGTTCATTCTAATGAAAATTATAGACTTCTGAAGAAACTGAGATTTATATAAGGATTTCTATTTCTTTTGTCGGTATCCCTTGCTATTTTCTTGTGGCAAAATAGTTCTTTGATTAAAAATCATTATCTTCTGGAGAATCCCCTTCTCTTTTCAACAAAAATCACTAATTTGCTATTTGTTATCAAAACCAGACAGCCGCTGAAATAAAATTTTATGCTGAATTGTAAGAAAACTATGATAAAGAAAAAAGAATGGTTATAAGTATTGCATTTTGTGACTTTGCGCTATGGAATTCTGACCATAGGAACTTGGGACTCGTTTTTCCCAAGTTCCTGTTTTTCTGGGCAGAATGGAATGCTTAGCGCAACGGAACAAAATCAAACTTATAACCATTCTTTTTTCTTTAAAAGGCTAACTACAATTCAGCTCAATATATTCTACTAAAGCGGCGTCTGTGTCCCCAACAAATTAGTATTTAGTATGCTTTTCCAAAGTATACTTCACATTTTGCTGGTTTTCCGCAATGTACGCATACATCAGAATGTTTTGCCTGTACAAATGGAATACAACGTGTTGTTGCACCATTCTCGTCTTTGATGGCTTCTTCACATTCTCTTTCTCCACACCACATTGCGCGGATGAATCCCTGCTGATTCTCAAGGATATCATTAAACTCTTCCCAGTTATGTGCAATGTGTGTATTCTTCTCAAGATGTGCTTTTGCCTTGTTATACATATCGTTCTGCATTGTCTCCAGAACTTCTGCTAAAGTTTCTTCAATCTTTTCGATCGGTGTGACAATCTTTTCTCTTGTGTCACGACGAACGATCACTGCCTGACCTTTTTCGATGTCCTTAGGTCCAATTTCGATACGTGTAGGAATTCCCTGGATTTCCTGTTCGCTGAACTTCCATCCCGGAGATTTATCGGAATCATCTACTTTTACAGAGAAGTTGGACTTGAGCATATCACGAATTTCAAATGCCTTGTCTAATACGCCTTCTTTCTTCTGCTGAATTGGGATGATCATTGTCTGTACCGGAGCGATTCTTGGAGGTAATACAAGTCCGCTGTCATCTCCATGTACCATGATGATCGCACCAATAATACGTGTAGACATTCCCCAGGATGTCTCATATACAGGAGAAAGCTTATTCTCTTTATTGGTATATTCAATGCCAAATGCTTTTGCGAATCCGTTACCAAAGTTATGGCTTGTACCGGACTGTAAAGCTTTACAATCATGCATTAATGCTTCAATTGTATAAGTAGCTTCTGCACCTGCAAATTTTTCTTTGTCTGTCTTTTTTCCTTTTACTAATGGAATCGCTAAAACGTTCTCACAGAAATCTGCATATACATTAAGCATCTGCTCTGTTCTTTCTTTTGCTTCTTCTGCTGTTGCATGGAAAGTATGTCCTTCCTGCCATAAGAATTCAGAAGAACGAAGGAATGGACGAGTAGTCTTTTCCCAACGAAGTACGGAACACCACTGATTGTATACAACTGGAAGGTCGCGGTAAGAATGAACAATGTCCTTTACATGATCACAGAATAAAGTTTCTGATGTAGGACGAATGCAAAGTCTTTCGGAAAGTTTCTCTTCTCCACCATGAGTTACCCAAGCTACCTCTGGTGCAAAACCTTCTACATGATCTTTTTCTTTCTGTAAAAGGCTTTCAGGAATTAACATTGGAAGATATACATTATCTACTCCTGTCTCTTTAAATCTTGCATCTAACTGCTTCTGAATGTTCTCCCAGATTGCATATCCTCTTGGACGAATGATCATACATCCTCTTACGTTAGAATAAGAGATTAATTCTGCCTTTGTTACTACGTCTGTATACCACTGGGCAAAATCTTTATCCATTGGTGTAATTGCTTCTACAAGCTTCTTTTCCTTAGCCATAATATTTCCTTTCTATGAATACCTGCTGAATACCTCAGGCAAATATAAAGGATTGCTGCTTAAATTTCCGCAACAATCCACGCTGTCAGTCTGTTTTTTATTGTAAAATAAGTCCTCTGATTTGTCAAGAATATGGAGACTTAAAAAGCCTCCACGTCCATCTTTTCAAACGCTTCTCCACATGGTTCTGTCTTAAATGTCATTCTTTCTCCCGTAACCGGATGAAGGAAGGATAATCTTGTAGAGTATAATCCAATCTCTGTATACTTCTTCTTCGTTTTCTGGAAAGCCGGATTATACTTTGTATCACCATAAAGGCCCAGTCCACGAGAAGCAAACTGTACTCGAATCTGATGATGACGGCCTGTATGAAGAATAACAAGCACCCATGTGAGTATACCTTCTTTGGTCTCAATACAGTCAATCAATTCATAATCAAGTTCTGCCTTCTTTGCATCAGGAGTTCCTGCTTTTACAACTTCTGTCTTATTCGTTTTTCCATTTTTCAAAAGATAATCTTCAAAAGTTCCAAAATCCTCTTTAAGATTACCGCATACTACTGCTTGATAATTTTTTTCAAATTCAAACTCTTGAATCTGTTTACTTAAACTTGCCGCTGCCTCTTTTGTCTTGGCTAAAACCATCAATCCTCCTACTGGTCTATCTAAGCGATGTACAACAGTAAGGTAAGGTTCTTCTTCGCCTGCCTGTTCTTCAAAAATATGGTGTTTTAATGTGGTAAGGACATCCAGATCTCTTGTATGATCGCCCTGTACCGGCATACCGGCAGGTTTCTCACATACGATAATCGCATCATCTTCAAATATAATCGGAACTCTCTTTTTCTTTACCATGTTTTTCTATTACTCCTCTTTTCTTTCTGTCTTTTTGTCCTTTTTATTATACTTATTTAAAACATCAAAATCAAATTGCGTTAATAACACTTTCCTTTTCTTCGTCTACTTTCCCATTCAGAACACGAAAACGATAGCCTGCCCCCCATACAGTCTCAATATAACCTGTTTTTACATTACTATTCTCTGTTTTCTTTCGTATTTTTTTAATATGAACTGTCACCGTTGCAATCTCACCCATGGAATCCATTCCCCATACGGCACTGAATAATTCATCTTTAGAAAATACATGATTCGGATGCGTAGCAAGATAAGTAAGTAGATCAAACTCCTTTGTTGTGAAGCATCTTTCTTCCCCATCAACAAAAACCCGACGGGCAGTCCGATCAATCTTCAAGCCAGGATATTCGATATATTCATTTTCATCACTACGTTTTCTGGTCAGCCTTATGTAACGATTCAAATGCGCCTTTACTCTTGCTACCAGTTCATTCGGACTAAATGGCTTCGTAATATAATCATCTGCTCCTATACCCAATCCCCTTATCTTATCAATATCACTTTTCTTCGCAGATACGATAAGAATCGGTATATCTGTTCTCCGGCGTATCTTTCTGCAGACTTCAAATCCATCCATATCCGGAAGCATCAGATCCAGAATTATCAGATCAATATCATTCTTTAATATTCTCTTTAATCCCCCTTCACCTGTTTCTTCAATCGATACTTTCAAAGAATTGATTTCCAAATAATCTCTTTCTAGTTCTGCAACGGTTCTCTCATCCTCTATTATCAAAATATTCTTCATAAACACCTCTCCATTCTTTGCTGGCTTCCCTGTAACTTTTATGTGAAGGAAAGTCCGCCTGCAACAGGAGTACTTTTCGCCCACACAGTATTGTGGTCTTCTATAATTTTTGACAATAGAAAATCCCAATTATGCTGCCTTCCCCGACAATACTCTTTTCATTTATTTTTCTGATATAATTATAACATAAATTGTTTTTTAAAACACAACTTTTCAATAAGTAAACCATATTTCTTAAATATTTTATAATTTTTTTATTTTTTAGGTAAAACAAAACATAACGCTTATATGATAGAAATTATACCAATAAATGCAAGCATTGCTTTAACAAGAACATGAAAATATTTTATATAATATCTACTCCATATTGTCAAAAGCAAAAATCGAAGAAAATCACTATGTAATAATTTCTTCTTAGAGTGAGAAACAAATACAGAGAGTATTTGTCACACAATCCGTAAAACAATTTTACATAATCATCTTCTTCGATTTTATGTATTCTTTATTTCACCTGATTCATCTGAAGAATATAGTCTAAAATCTCATCTGCCACTTCTTCCTTTGACATAAGCTCCAGACTTTTTTCTTCCTTTTCTGAAATAAGTGTAACCCTGTTGGTGTCTGTTCCAAAACCTGCACCTTTTTCTTTTAAATTATTCGCTACGATTAAATCAAGATGTTTTTTCTTTAATTTCTTTCGGGAATTTTCAAGCATATTTTGTGTTTCCATGGAAAATCCACAAATAATCTGTTCCAGCTTTTTATTCTCTCCTACATGACCAAGAATATCGGTTGTTCGTTCAAGAGCGATTGCCATATCGCCATCTTTCTTTTTTACCTTCTCATCGCTGACAACAGCCGGGCGATAATCTGCAACTGCCGCCGACTTGATCAGAATATCCTGTTCAGAAAAACTGTTACTCACTGCCTCAAACATATCCTGTGCTGTAACTACAGAAACCATCTTCACGAATGGAACTGGATTTAATGCAACCGGACCGGAGATAAGTGTTACATCCGCACCACGCAGCATTGCCCTTTTTGCAATCGCATATCCCATCTTTCCTGTGGAATGATTGGTGATATAACGTACTGGATCGATCGCCTCCTGTGTTGGTCCTGCAGTTACCATGATCTTCTTACCTTTTAAATCTTTTTCGCAGGCAATTTCTCTTAGAATATATTCAAATAAAACTTCCGGGTCCGGCATCTTTCCTGCACCGGTATCTCCACATGCAAGATAGCCTACTGCTGGCTCTACCACTTCCATATCGTACTTTTTCAATATGTTTAAATTGTCCTGTACAATTGGATTTTCAAACATATGGACATTCATTGCCGGAGATATGATCTTCTTTGCACTACAAGCCAGAGCTGTTGTACTTAACATATCATCCGCAATCCCATGTGCCAGTTTCGCAATAATATTAGCAGATGCCGGGGCGATCATCATCACGTCAGCCTTTTGCGCTAACGAAACATGCGCTACATGAAACTGAAAGTTTCTATCAAATGTATCTACCAGACATTTATTATTTGTTAATGTCTCGAATGCGATTGGATTGATAAAGTTCGTTGCGTTCTTTGTCATAATTACATGAACATCGCAGTGCTGTTTTACGAGCATACTTGCAAGACTTGCAATTTTATATGCTGCAATACTTCCAGTTACCCCTAAAACGACAGTTTTTCCTTTTAACATTTTTATCCTAACCTCTCCATGTCGAATAAACGACCGTGTTTTTCGTAATTTGTAACACGACTGATTTTATTCTCATCATCTACAAATACAACATTCGGCTTATTTTCTTTGGCTTCTTCTGGAGTCATCTGTGCGTATGCCATAAGAATAATCTTATCATGCACACTGACACATCTTGCTGCTGCACCATTTAAACACATAACTCCACTGCCTCTTTCACCGGCAATTGTATAAGTCTCAAAACGATTTCCATTATTTACATCCACAATCTGAACCAACTGATATTCTTTAATTCCGGCTGCATCAAGTAAATCCTCATCTACTGTGATACTGCCTACATAATCAAGCTCTGCCTGTGTAACAGTTGCTCTGTGAATCTTTCCCTGTAACATTGTAATCTGCATATTTATTCCTCCGAAATAATCTCATATAAACTCTGATAAAATCTTTAGCCACTCGCAGCGATAACTATTCTTCTACGATAAAGTTATCGATGAGTCTCGTTTTTCCGATATAAACAGCCATAGCTACCAGTGCCGGTGCTTTGATTTCTTCTACTGGCTGCATGGACAATCCATCTACCGCTTCTACATAATCAATCTTAGCCATTGGCTCAGACTCGATTTTCTTAATCATCGCTTCTTTTACTACTGCAGCGGATGTCTCTCCATCTGCTACCATTTTCTTTCCAAGAGCAACTGACTTACTTAAAATTAAAGCAGCTTTTCTTTCTTCTTCATTTAAATAAGTATTTCTGGAGCTTTTTGCTAATCCATCCTCTTCGCGGACAATCGGACATCCTACTATTTCAATATCCATATTTAAGTCTCTTACCATACGACGGATAATGGCCAGCTGCTGCGCATCTTTTTGTCCAAAATATGCGCGATCCGGTGTCACAATATTAAAGAGCTTACTTACAACTGTGCATACTCCTCTGAAATGAATCGGTCTGCTCTTTCCACACAATGTTTTAGACAGAACATCCATATCTACCCAAGTGCAGAAATCGGATGCATACATTTCAGATGGTTCCGGATGAAATACTAAAGCTGCTCCAATGGACTCACAGAGTTTACAGTCCGCTTCAAAATCTCTTGGATAAGCCTCTAAATCCTCTGTTGGTCCAAACTGTGTAGGATTTAAAAATACACTGACTACAACTTTGTCATTCTGCTCTACTGCTTTTTGAATCAGGCTGGCATGCCCTTCATGAAGGTATCCCATTGTAGGTACCAGTCCAACACTCAGACCTTCTTTTTTCCATGCTTTTACTTGTTCTCTTACTTCTTTTATTGTATATACTTTTTCCATGATCTTATTATCCTTCTTTTTATCAAAAAATACCTCGGTATTTAGTAAAGTTTATCTAACACTTCTTCATCTATCTTAAATGTATGTTCCTGTGCCGGGAAAGAACTGTCTTTTACTGCAGCATCATAATCTTTAAATGCCTGTGACATAATCTCTCCTACATTTGCAAAACTTCTTACAAACTTTGGTGAAAAATCAGAAAACATAGATAACATATCTGCATAGACAAGAATCTGTCCATCGCAGCCTGCTCCTGCTCCAATTCCAATCGTAGGAATATGAATTGCCTCTGTTACTTTACGGGCAAGCTTTTCCGGAACACACTCTAAAACAACCGCAAATGCCCCGGCTTCTTCTACTGCTTTCGCATCTTCGATCAACTGCTGTGCAGCTTCTAATGTTTTCCCCTGTACTTTAAATCCACCAAATGCATTGACAGACTGTGGAGTCAGTCCAATATGTGCCATTACTGGAATAGAAGCATCTGTAATCGCCTTAATCTGTGGACATACGCTCTTTCCACCTTCTAATTTCACACAGTCACATTGTGTCTCTTTCATAATCTTTCCGGCATTTACAACCGCATCATAAACGGAAGTCTGATAAGAAAGGAATGGCATATCTACTACAACTAAAGAATTCTTTGCACCTCTTGCAACTGCAGCTCCATGATGAATCATATCCTCTACTGTTACAGGGATTGTTGTGTCATATCCTAAAACAACATTACCAAGAGAATCCCCCACTAAGATTCCATTAATTCCGGCAGCATCTTCTAATTTTGCTGTAGAATAATCATATGCTGTCAGCATGGAAATTTTTTCGCCTTTATCTTTCATTGCCTGAAAAGTTGTTACTGTGTTCTTCATTAATACCCCTCCTGATTTACTGTTCATCAATATTACAGTACTGCTTATTATCGAGAATGTCTTTTAGCTTTCCGTAATCTCTTTCCGGATTTTTCTTTTCCCCTATAGAAATAAGAATCTCTGACAAAAGACGATAGAGCATCTGCTGACTTTTATTAAGACAGTTTAAATGTTTCTCTACGGTCTTTACATCAGCTCTTTCTACTGGTCCGGTCAGACTGTTTACCGTTCCGTTCTCCACGATATGCTGCATATTTCCAAGCATAATCGGAGCTAATGCTTTAAGCGCACTCTCTTCGTCAAATCCGCACTCCTGCATCAAGCTTAAGCTTTCCTGTATAAGCGCAACCACATGATTACTGCATACGGCGGCAGCACAATGATATTTTACTTTATCTTCGGCTGCAATATAACACACCTCATTTCCAAGATTTCTAAAAATCCCGGCAACGTCTTCCCGATGTCTCTCATCGCCTTCTATTACAAAATACGCATGTGATAGCTCTTTGTAAGAATTGTACTTATCGCTGACTGCAAAGAGCGGATGGACAGAATATCCGAAAGCACCACACTTATCAATTCCCGGAAATGCATCTCCGGATGATAAGGCACCACTGCAATGACATATAAACTTTCCCTCAAGGGACATATCCTTAATCTGATTCCATACAATCGTAATCAGATCATCAGGAACAGTAAGAAACAGAGTATCACTTTCTTTTACAATTGTGTCTAAATCTTTTATAAAAGCTGTCGCTGTAAAATCTGCCGCTTCTTTTGCAAGATTCTCGTTCACATCGTAATATCCTGTTACTTCCAGATCATTCAATCTGAAATACTTACCAAGGGAACACCCAACTTTCCCTGCACCTATAATTCCTGTTCTCATATTTATCACCCTGCCTTTCGCATGGTGATACTCCGAGTCTTATTCCTAAAGGATATAAGCTCAATACCTGTCAGTTACACGCGGTATGGTTTCGCTAACGAATACCATCCATAGTTACCTACACACTATACCATTTTAAAATACATTCGTAAATAAACTTTTTGAAAAAAATTGTTTATTTTTTAACACAAAAAATTCCACAATACTATATTGCCATTTGCAGCCTCTGATCAAATGGAGAAGTGAAGAAACACTCCCCACGCATTCAGACAGCGCAAACGTAATATAGTATTGCAGAACTCTCGTCTGTGTTAAACACGATACATTTTATAAATACTTCTTCAGAGTTTCTACTTTATCAAGTCTTTCCCATGGAAGATCCAGATCATTACGTCCAAAATGACCATAAGCTGCAGTCTGTTTGTAGATTGGTCTTCTTAAGTCAAGCATTTTAATAATTCCTGCTGGTCTTAAGTCAAAGTTTTCGCGGATCATATCTACAAGTTTTTCTTCTGCAATCTTTCCTGTTTCAAAAGTATCTACCATGATAGATGTAGGCTGCGCTACACCAATAGCATAAGATAACTGAATCTCACACTTATCTGCGAGTCCAGCTGCAACAATATTCTTTGCCACATATCTTGCAGCGTATGCAGCAGAACGGTCTACCTTTGTACAGTCTTTACCGGAGAAAGCTCCACCGCCATGACGTGCATATCCGCCATAAGTATCTACGATAATCTTTCGTCCTGTTAAACCACTGTCTCCATGTGGTCCACCGATTACAAATCTTCCTGTTGGGTTAATGAAGAACTTTGTATTATCATCAACCATATTTTGTGGAAGAATCGGATCAAACACATACTTTTTAATATCTTCATGAATCTGTTCCTGTGTTACATCAGGATCATGCTGTGTAGAAAGAACAACAGCATCTAAACGATCTGGCTTACCATTCTCGTCATATTCTACAGTAACCTGTGTCTTTCCATCTGGTCTTAAATAAGATAATGTGCCATCCTTACGAACCTTTGTAAGCTGTCTGGATAACTTATGTGCTAATGCGATAGGATATGGCATATATTCTTCTGTTTCATTGCTGGCATAACCAAACATCATACCCTGATCACCGGCACCAATTGCCTCTAATTCTTCATCACTCATCTTATTCTCTCTTGCTTCAAGTGCCTTATCAACACCCATAGCAATATCGGAAGACTGCTCATCTAAGGCTACCATAACACCGCATGTATCTGCGTCAAAACCGTATTTACCTCTTGTATATCCAATCTCTTTGATCGTATCACGAGCGATTTTCTGAATGTCTACATAAGCATTCGTTGTCACCTCACCCATGACAAGTACAAGACCTGTTGTCATAGCTGTCTCGCAGGCAACACGACTCATTGGGTCTTTTTCCATTAATGCATCAAGTATTGCGTCAGAAACCTGATCGCACATCTTATCCGGATGTCCTTCTGTTACAGATTCTGATGTAAATAATCTTCTTTCCATTGTACTATTCATCTCCAATTCTTAATTTACAGTACCTGTTTTATAAATAAACTTATTGGTTTCTTTCTCAGAATTAACTTCTTCAATTAATCCTCCGAGAGCACGAAGCTTCTCATCAAATCGCTCATACCCTCTCTTAATATAACCAATCTGAGTTACCGTTGTATATCCTTCTGCCGCAAGCCCCGCGATAACAAGCGCTGCTCCGGCGCGGAGATCCGGCGCTGCCACCGTAGCTCCTGTATATTTTTCAACACCATGAATAATCGCAGTGTTACCTTCTACCATCTTTATATTGGCACCCATACGGCGAAGTTCTTCTACGTAACGGAAACGATTCTCAAAAATACTTTCTGTAATCGTACTTGTTCCGGTAGAAAGCCCCAGAGTAATTGCCATCTGCGGCTGCATATCCGTAGGGAATCCAGGATATGGAAGGGTCTTGATCTGTGTATTGCAAAGTCGCTGTGTTGCCACAACTCTTACCGCATCATCAGACTCTTCAATCTGTGCTCCAATCTCAGACAGCTTTGCGGAAATCGTCTCTAAATGCTTAGGAATGACGTTCTTAATCAGAACATCTCCCCTTGTAGCCGCCGCTGCCATCATAAATGTTCCTGCTTCAATCTGATCCGGAATCACAGAATATTCTGTATCGTGGAACTTCTCCACCCCTTTAATACGAATCACATCTGTTCCAGCACCACGAATATCTGCGCCCATACTGTTTAAGAAGTTCGCTACATCTACGATATGTGGTTCCTTAGCTGCATTCTCGATAACGGTATTCCCCTGTGCCAATGCTGCTGCCATCATAATATTGATCGTTGCTCCAACAGAAACAACGTCTAAATAAATACGACTACCTACAAGCTGTTCTGCCTGTGCGATAATCATCCCATGCTCAATCTTTACTTCTGCTCCAAGCGCACGAAATCCCTTAATATGCTGATCGATCGGACGGCTTCCGATATCACATCCTCCTGGAAGAACAACCTGCGCCTTTTTATATTTACCAAGAAGAGCACCGATCAGATAATAAGATGCTCTAATCTTTCTGATATATTCATTATCTACAATCAGATCACCGGCAGAATCAATATCCTTTCCGCTGATCACTACTTCGTTATCCCCTTTACGTTCAATACGGGCTCCGATTCCTTCCATTGCCTGTAAAAGAACATTCGTATCTCTGACATTTGGCATATTATCAATTAAACATTCTCCATCTGTCATAATTGCTGCTGCCAGAATTCCAAGCGCTGCATTCTTTGCTCCACCAATTACAACTTCACCAACTAACGGATTACCACCTTTAATAATATACTGTTCCATTTTGCACCTCTATAATCTATCCTAAACGTTATTACTCTTAACACTAATTTTCAAACTAAAGTAAAATCAAATAAAATTCCAGGTAAAATATCTCTACCAAAAAAATGGAATTCCTATTCCAAAGATTACTCTTTATATTTTATACAAAAAATAAATTAAAAATAAAATTATCGTAATCCTGTTTCAAAAATTCCTGTCATGATATTTTATATCTCAAACAATATGTACTTTTCTTCACAATTCAAACTAAACCTAGAATCATTTTATTATATCATATTCTCTCGTTTATTGTAAATCAAAAATTGTTACAAAATAAACATCTTAGTTTATTTATTTTTTCTCTTTTTTTTCTTTTTGCGAACAGAATATCCAAATGTCCCCAAAGATTCTCCCAATCCAAAATATGTTCCATGAGAATATACAATCGGCGCCGCCTTCTCCAAATGAAACGTGCCCTTCTCATCCATATAGGTATCATCTACTGTCACATGTACAACGTCTGCTATAAACATTGTATGCGAACCAAGTGCCACTTCTTCTCTGACACGACACTCAATATTCACCGGACTATCTTCAATCACAGGCGCATTGATTTTCTTTGCCTCTCCCTTTTTCAGATCGGTCTGCTCAAACTTATCCATATCCCGTCCGGAACGAACACCACAAAAATCCGTAGCCTTCGCAAGCTTTTCTGTGGTAAGATTCACCACAAACTCTCCCGTTTCATGCAGCGCTTTATAAGAATGTCTCTCCAGACGAACAGAAATATAGAGCATGGGCGGATTGGTACATACCGTTCCTGTCCAGGCAACTGTTATAATATTATCATTCCCTTCTTTATCCCTTACCGATACCATGACCGCCGGAAGAGGATATAACATATTACCCGGCTTAAAATCTAACTTACCCATACTCTTTCCCTTCTATTTCTATTTGTATTTCTATTTGTATTTCTTTTCTGTTTCTATTCTTATTTCTGTTTTCTGTTTCTTTTATTTTTATTATTTACTTTTGTTTCCAAAGTATTCTTCTACCCATATTGTTAGATTGACTTTTTAATAGACTGTCTGATCTCTTCTAACTGTTCTCCTGAAATCTCCTGCTGTGGCCAGTTAAGATTCAGTCCATCACCCTCATAACGAGGAATCAGGTGAAGATGAAAATGATTTACCGTCTGTCCCGCAACTTCTCCATTATTCTGAACAAGATTCAAACCGTCGCATTTTAATGCATCCTTCATTGCTCTTGCAATACAAGTAGCCAGTGCAAATAACTTTCCGGCTGTCTCGCCATCCAGATCATAAATATTATCAAAATGTTCCTTTGGTATAATCAGACAATGTCCCTTTGTTGCCGGATTCACATCAAGAATTACTGTGAAATGGCTGTCTTCATAAACTGTAGCAGAGTGAATCTCTCCTTTTGCTATCTTACAGAATAAACAATCTTCTTTTATCATTATTACAAACACACCTTTCTTTTTCTTTACTAATAATGTATATATTAAAACCCTTTAAAACTTAAAAATCAACGTTGCCAGAGGCGGTACGGATATTTTAATCGAATACGGTCTTAAATCCCAACATTCCGAAACGGCTTTCACTTCCTGATGCTCTCCGCGGCCTTCGCCACCAAATTCTACTGCATCACTATTAGAAATCAAAGTATATTTACCATTTTTCGGAATGCCTACCCGATAATGCTTCTTCTCCTCTTCACTAAAATTACATACAAACAGCAGATTATCTCTTCCGGATGGCGACTTCCTTATAAAACTTAAAATGAAAGATTCTGCATCCATCCCATTAATCCACTCAAAAGGAGCACGCATTGGGTCATACTCATAAAGGGCAGGATATTCCTGATAAATCCGAAGCAGTGACTTCACATATTCCTGTGAAGAAATATTCTCATGTGAATGCAAGTCCCATGCCTTTCTTCCTGGAACTCCCATCAAATAACCATAAGACATCCTGACTCCTGTTAACTTATCATAATCACAAGAAGCCTTCTTGTCAATGAAAGATTCTTTAAAAAGATTATTTTTCTCTATACTAATTTCTTTATTAAGTAATAATAACGCATGAGAAAAATCCCCGTTCATCAGTGGCTGTGACAACTGAAAATATTCTTTCTTCCTGCTATGAATATCTGCCTTTAAATACTTATCTACTCCTGCCTTTATTTCCAGATTCCATTCAAAATCAAAAAAACTTTTCAAATCTTTATCCGTTGTCTGCTCTCCGATAAATAAAATATTACTGTCTTCTTTTTTAATTACTTCTTTGGCCTTTTTTAAAAAATCAACAGCACCTTCACTTAATCCTCGAAATACAAATCCATCGATATGGTATTCCCGAATCCAAAAAAGAATATTTGCAAGAAGATAATTTATGGCCTGTGGGTTTTTCTTTTCAAAAAGGTTCACCGCCCTCCTTAAATATTCCGGTGATATTTCTAACAGAACCCCGATATTTCTTTTATGAGAACGGTTAACAAAAAAACGCATTGTATCGGGTGTATTCCCATAAAAAGCCGGTTCAAAAAAGCCTTTATGCGCCCCAAGTTTTTCTCCTTCTGACGTTCCACGAAGCAAAATATGTGTATGTCCCATATCCTGTACAGTTTCCTGTACCTTCTCATCCGGAGAATCCAATTCACTGATCCGGACTTCACAAACAGACATAGGTCTTTTTAAAACATTTCCTCGATATCTTTCAGAAAGCCATCTCATATCCTCCCAGTGAAATCGCTTAAGATCAAACATTCTTGAGGCACCGTTCTCTTTTTCCTCATTCATAACGGCATAAGGATCAACCATCTGTGTAATCTCCCCCTGTGCATTTTTCACTTCAAATTTATAAAACTGCCCACAGGAAAGTCCCGGAATAAACAACTCAAAAATATCAGAATTCTTCATCTTGTGCATCGGATACAGCATTCCATTCCAGAAATTAAAATCTCCAACGACACTGACACGTTTAGCGCCCGGTACCCATACTGCAAAATACATTCCCTCGGTATCTCTAAGCTTCACTTTATGACACCCCATCTTATGATATACCTCAGTCCAGATTCCCTTTGAAAACATTTTTTCCTCTTCTTCGGTAATCAGCCCTTCATAACTATAGGGATCATTACAGATATACGTATTACCATCATGGAATGTCATATGTATCTGATAATAAAAAGGTCTTTTATGTGGAAGAAACAAGGAAAATACCGGCTGTCTTTCTACGGTGTCCATCGGATAGTGTTTCCCATCTTCTGAAATAACTTCCATCTTTACCGCATCGGGATGATAGGCAGAGATAACTTGTCCTTCCATAATAAAATGCCGCCCCAGTAAATCTTTAGGTTTACTGCAATTACCAAAAACCAATTCCATAACCTGGTCTTTTTTTATAACTTCGCTGATTTCATATCTCATGCCGTTCCCTCCTCTTTTCAGTTTCATTTCAAAACAGGTATCTATACATCAATATATTCAAATCTACCTACTGTAATTCCTGTTTGAATAATTCTATATCATGAATCGTTCACCACTCATCATTCCTTTACATAGCTATAGTTATCTATAGTTATATTATAATTTTTTTGCGCAAGGAAGTCAATAAATGGCAAAAAAGAAGAAATCCTGAATACAAAAACCGCATCCAGGATTTCTTCTTTTATTCATTTATAGCAACTAAATTTAGGAAATTAACTTTGAACAACATACGACGTAATTACTTGCTTTCTACCGGTTTTCTTAAAAGTCCGAGCATGATTGCTCCAACGATAGCGCCGATTAATAAAGCTACGATATACATTAATGCATGTCCTACTACAGGGAATACGAAGATTCCACCATGAGGTGCCATCAATGTACACTTAAACGCCATAGATAACGCTCCGGCTACTGCAGAACCGATTACGCAGGAAGGAATAACGTGGAGGGGATCTCCTGCTGCGTATGGGATTGCTGCTTCTGAGATAAAGCAAAGACCCATGATTGCATTAACTGGTGCTGTTTTTCTATCATTGTCTGTAAATTTATTTTTAAATACCCAGGAGGAAATTGCAATGGCAATCGGAGGAACCATTCCACCTACCATAACGGCTGCCATAATCATATAACCTGCCTCTGTCTGATATGCTAAGGAAGCTGTACCAAATACATATGCTGCCTTGTTAAATGGACCACCCATATCAATGGACATCATACCACCAAGAATAACTCCAAGTAAAATACTGTTTGCTCCTGATAAGGAATTTAACGCATCAGCAAGCAACTGATTTAACCAGGAGAAGAATGGATTGATTGCGAACATAATCACACTGACCAATAATAATCCAACTACCGGGTAAATTAACATCGGACGAAGACCATCCATGGAATCTGGCATTTTCTCTGTAATCTTTTCTAAAGCTAATACAAGATAGCCAGCTAAGAAACCTGCAAATAATGCGCCAAGAAAACCACCGGAAATTACTGTAACATCCGGATTAAAACAAGAAGCAAATGTTGTTCCTGCACTTGCAACAGAACCACCTACAAAACCAACCATTAAACCTGGGCGGTCTGCGATACTCATTGCAATAAATCCTGCAAGGATTGGAAGCATAAAGTTAAATGCCACACCACCTGCTGTCTTAAAGAAGGCTGCTACCGGTGTGTTCATACCAAAGTTAGAAGGATCAATAGAATAATCATCTAACAGAAAAGCAATCGCAATAAGAATACCACCACCGATTACGAATGGTAACATATGAGAAACTCCATTCATCAGATGTTTATAAATCTGACGGCCAAAGCTTTCATCTCCATCTGAAGATGTGCTTGCTGCTTTTCCACCTTCATGATGATAAATCGGTCCGTCACCTTTTACTGCTCTCTCAATTAATTCCTGAGATTTATGAATACCATCGGAAACCTTTACTTTAATAACTGGTTTACCGTCAAAACGAGCCATTTCTACATTTTTATCTGCCGCAATAATAATTCCATCGCAGGCATCGATTTCTTCCTGTGTCAGAATATTTTTTGCTCCTCCGGAACCGTTTGTTTCTACTTTAATAGAAATTCCTAATTCCTTACCTTTTTCTTCAAGTGCTTCTGCTGCCATATAAGTATGCGCAATACCGGTAGGACATGCTGTTACTGCAAGTACCTGATATCCAGATTTCTTTGCCGGAACTTCCGCTGCTGCTTCTTCTACCTGAGCTGCTTTATCTTCGTCCCCGTACTTTTCTGTTTCTTTTTCATCAATTGCTGCAAGGAAAGCTTCTACGTCTTTTGCAGATAATAACTTTTCACGAAAAGCTGGATCCATTAAAATCGTAGATAATCTGGATAACGCTTCTAAGTGAACATCCGATCCTTCTGCCGGAGCTGCGATCATAAAGAAGAGATTGGATGGTTCCCCGTCAAGTGCCTCGCAATCTACACCACCTGGTACTGTGATTGCTGCGATACCCGGCTTAATAACTGCATCATTTTTTGAGTGTGGAATACAGATACCTTCTGCGATTGCAGTAGGTCCTTCTGATTCTCTTTTCATGATTCCTGCTTTAAAAGCTTCTTTGTCTTCAATGTTGCCAACTTTTTTATGAAGGTCAACGAGTAAATCAAGCATCTGTTCTTTTTCGCTTACATCTGCATTAAGAACAACTGCCTCTTTTTTTAACAAATCGACAATTCTCATAATCTTTTCCTCTCTAAAAAATTAAAACTATTCGCTGATCTGTTTCAGCATCTTTTCGTACATTTCAAGAGATGCAAGTCCCTCTGAAAAAGCAGTGGCGCTTCCTGCTGCTGTACCGCTCTTTAATGCTTCTTCATAGCTTCCGCCACGAAGATAACCTGCGACAAATCCTGCCACCATAGAATCTCCTGCACCAACGGAGTTTACTACTTTGCCCTTCGGTGTTCCCATCTTAATATTCTGTCCATCTTCTGTGATAAGAATGGCTCCGTCTCCTGCCATGGAAATCAATACATTAACTGCTCCCATTTCCTGAAGCTTCTTTGCGTAATGTATGATATCCTCATCTGTTTTACAGACTGTCCCGAACATTTCCCCAAGTTCATGGTTATTTGGCTTAATTAAAAACGGATGATATTTTAAAACATTAAGAAGTAAGTCTTTTGTCGCATCCACAACGATACGGATTCCTTTTGATTCAAGTCTTGCAAGAATCTTTTCATAGATATCCTCTGGTAATGTGTTTGGAATACTTCCTGCTAACACAAGAATATCCTCTTTTGTAAGAGTATCCAGTTTTGCAAAAAGTCCATTAATTGCTTCGTCAGTAATTACCGGTCCCTGCCCGTTAATCTCTGTTTCATCACCATGTTTTACTTTCACATTAATTCTGGAATTGCCTTCTGGAAGATGAATAAAATCTGTATGAATTCCCTGTGATGCCAATCCATCTTCAATTGCCTTTCCTGTAAAACCTGCGATAAAACCAAGAGCGGTTGTTTCAAGACCAAGCGTATTCAAAATCGTAGATACGTTGATTCCTTTTCCTCCATAGAAAATAGATTCTCTTGTGGAACGATTCACATCTCCTAATTTCAGATCATCAAGAAATACAACATAATCTAAAGCCGGATTAAAAGTTACCGTATAAATCATTACTTTTGCTCCTCCTCTCGCTTTGCCCTTTCTCTCTTTTTTAATGGCTTGCTTTGTTTGTGATTAAAGTATAACAAAATGATAAATTTTATACATCTAACGAATGTCATTGATATCGATTTGTATTTGTCATATCTTTATATGACATTTGTCACTTTTTTAGAATTTCATCGATTTGATTCTTCATTTGGAATAAAAACGTACTGCTGTCGTCCTTCTCATTCACATAACCTTTTATAAGATTATCTGTTTTTTCATATGCTTCTGTATAGTCTTTAAAGCGATAGGGAATCACACCTGTATCAATCACTGTATCAAGAAGAGACATATCTATTATACTGTCTCCCGGAGTATCTTTATTCAGCAGATTCATTGTACTCTTTGAAGTATTTACTGATTTTAATACCGATGCTGCAGAAGTATCTTCATAGATAAGTCTTTGAATATCTTCATCTGTTGTGAGCATCTTAATAAAATCCCAGGCTGCCTGTTTCTTTCCAGTTCTTGAACTCATTCCTGCCATCAGCGCACTCATTTCTGAACGATTATCTCCTGACGGACCGGCAGGCATTCTAATACAGGTCCATTCGAAACTGGAATATTTTTTAATCCGCCATGGATATGGCATATATGTGCGATAGTCAGAAAATGTAAATGGTCTGAACGCCACTTTTCCTAAATCAAAATCATTCGATGTAACCTGATAATTCCGATTTGTCTCTTCCAGACGTTTTACAAATTCAAGTGACTGCGAAAATCTTTCATCTAAGAAATTTGACGATGTTCCCTTTTTGTTGAATGGACTTATTCCATTTGAATACACCGCCTGAAGCCATGTATAATCATAATATCCAAATTGTTCAATCTGGCCATCACCATCAGAATCCTTCGCCATTTTCTCGCAGATACGATAAAAATCATCCCAGGTCCAATCATTATCCGGAACCTTTATTCCTTCTTTTTGTAAAAGGGTCTTATTTACAAACATTAACGTTGGATTACATTCCATCGGGAGTGCGTATTGGCTGCCTCCATACTGACCAGCCTTATATACAGAAGAATAAAACGCTTCCTTTTTAAATTCTTTATCTACATTAATTACACCATCCAGATTTTTCAAAGCTCCAAATGATGCCAGCGTATGAAAGTCTTCATCGAGAACAAAATATACATCCGGTTCTTCTCCCTTCAAAATCTGTTCAGATAACCATTCTGAATAATCATCAGAAAGTATTCCCTTTTCATATTCTACTTTCATATTTGGATATTTTGATTTAAACTTTTTAATTGCTTTATCAAGTATTTCATAATGCACTGTTCCCGGAACTTCCCAGTTACTTCCGTAGAAGATACCTACCCGGAGAACATCCTGATCCCAATAGCGTAAATATAACAGACTGCTGATAAAAAGCACCGCCATTATAAAAAGAATTCCCGTCCCTTTTTTCAGTTTTATATCTCCCATTGTCTTGCTCCTATATGTATCTGTTGACCGCACCGGTCTGCACTGCCCAGATGGCAAGCTGTGTTCTGTCTCTTAATTCAAGCTTGCTTAAAACGGAACTTAAATAATTTCTGACTGTCCCTTCTGAAAGTGCCAGTTCGGATGCGATTTCTTTATTAGACATTCCACAGCCGATTTTCTGGATAACCTTCCATTCTGTTTTTGTAAGTTCTTCTGTCAGTGCATTATCTACCTGAATAGAATAACTGCCTTGCGCCATATGATTAAACAGTTTTACTACCTTATCTGTAATATCCGGATTAATCATAGCCTTTCCACTCACAACTGTTCTAATCGCCTCAGCAAGATTTTTCATGGAAATCCCTTTTAAAAGATAACCGCTGGCTCCATATTTTAAGGCACCAAAGATATATTCATCATCATCGAATGTTGTAAGAACAATAATATAAATATTCGGATATTTTTCCTTTACAAGACGGGTACATTCTACTCCGTCAATTCCGGGCATGCGGATATCCATCAAAATAACGTCCGGCTTCTCCTTTTTAATTTGAGAAAGTACTTCTTCACCATTCTCTGCTATACCAGTTACTTCCATATCCTCATTCGCCCCAAGAACAATTTTCAAACTTTCTCGAATTAATTCCTGATCGTCTGCTATTAATACTTTAATCATATTCTTTCCTTTCCTCTGTTTGTGTTTTCGTGTCCTGTTCTATCATTATCTTATTTCGAATCGGAATCTTTGCTATCATTGTAAATCCGATCAATCCCTGATAATTCACTTCGCCATTTAACAGTTCTACTCTTTCTCTTATATGTTTTAATCCAAAACCTTCCTTGATATCTTCACATCCGCAGCCATTATCACTGATAATAATCGTCAGTTCCTCTTCTTTTTCGCTGATACGAATCCATATCTCTGTTGCTTTTCCATGTCGTATCGCATTGGTTGTGCTTTCCTGAATAATGCGGTAAATGACCTCTTCTTCATCGGCTTCAAATTTCAGTTCTTCCATATAGGACACAAAATAGATTTTCGTATTTGTTACCTTTGACATATCTTCTATCATCTGATGAATCGCATTATTTAATGACATTCTCTCTAACGCATCCGGCTTTAGCTTTCGGACAGAACGTCGCACATCCTGAAGACCTCTTCTTGCAGTATCTCCGATTCCTTCTAACTGTTCTTTTGCTTTATCCGGCGCAATATCCATGAGAACAAGTACCGCATCGATTCCTACGGATATTCCTGTTAAAATATGACCTAATGTATCGTGAATCTCTCTGGCAAGACGATTTCTCTCCTTCGTCTCTCCCATCAGCTCCTTCTCCTGTGCAAATTCATGAAGCTGTTCATTTGCCTTTTGAAGCTGTGCATTTAAAAGCTGTATCCTCTCCCGTTCTCTCCTGTCTTTCATCATAAGAATCACGATGTATACAAGAAATAATATCATATTCAATATCTCACATATGGTCTTTACTCCAAGAAAAAGACTTTCTGTCTCTCCATCATAAAAAGCCACCCATGTCTCAAATGAATTTAAAGGAATAAACATTGTAACTAGATTATAACTACATACCATATAACAAAGGAAAGAAATAAACAGAAAAATCAATTTGTTCTTCCTGTCTTCCACATAAGTAAGCATGTCTGCTACTATAAGGAAGATTACTCCATTATATGTCATATCCAACTCTTTCAATACGAAAATCAGAAAAATAATTTCAAATATATTCCACAGTAAAACTTTCTCTTTTCCTTCTTCTTCATTTCTTCTTTTATAGTAAATAATCCCGCATAAAAAACATAATGAGAATACGACCATGATAATTTTTTGTTCCGGTCTTTCCGGCATTACCTTAAGTGTTTCAATAAACTGCTGTGCTTCCTGCGCCGCGGCTACTCTGTACTGGGTCAGTACAATAGTAAAAGCAAGGAACAAAACAATAATACAGTTAAGTAATACCATCATCGTAAAACACTGATTCAGATATCTGGCATTCTCTTTTCTTTTTTCCATTCCACCACTTCCTCCTTTTACTGCCATCCTGATAAGCTGTACTCTTCTACATTGTCCCTTGTTATGAGCCTGACCGGAACAATATACTGGCTTTCCACCGGCTTTCCGGCAAGAATTTTATAAAGCATTTCCACTGTTTTCTTTCCCGTTATTCTCGGAGACTGTGCCGCTGTCGCCGTCATTCGATTTTTATAAATCATCGTTTTCGCCTCCGGGGATCCATCAGCGCCATATACAAGAACATCTGACAACATATGTTCTGCATCAAGTGCTGCCATCGCACCCATCGCACTTGGATCATTTAATGCCACTACTACATCTATATCTTTTGTTTTAGTTAAAACATTTTCTACCAAAGGCTGTGAAACTTCTAACTGCCCCTTACATTCTATGTCCCCGATATTTTCATAGTTCCATCCTGCTTTTTCTAATGTTTCTTTAAACCCTTTTATTCTGTCGATCGCTGATTTATTTTCCGACTGTACAAGGAATAAAATCTTTCCCTTTTTTTTACGTTTCATTAAATCTTTAGCACACTGTGCTCCTGCTTTATAGTTATCTGAGACAACAATACCATCGACAAGGCTCTGGTCATAAACAAGAGTATCCACTGCAATAACAGGAATACCTGCTTTTTTAGCTTTCTTCAAGGAGCTGCCGATTGCCTTCCAGTCTACTGCATTAATTAAAATACAATCTACCTTTTCATCAATAAAGCCTTCTACCTGCTCTGCCTGCACCTCTGCATCCATAGCGGAATCTCTTGTCTCTAATACATCCCCTTTATTCTCCACAACCGCTTTTATTTCCTCGTTAATCACCTCAAAATACGGATTGTTCATTGTCATATAGGATGCGCCAATCGTTCTTTTTGCTTTTCCAGTTTCATTTTTGTTTCTGCTATAAAACAAAAGCATGATACTTATGGCAAATACGACTGCTACACTAACATAGCCCACATATAAAATTATCTTCTTCACTTGCACCTTGCTTCCTCCCATTTTTTAATATGTACCCTCAGGTCTTCACTTAATTTCGTATGATTTCCTCTTATTTGTTATTATTATAATTGTAACTTTTTCAGCAATTTTTGTCTATCTATACACGAAAAAATCGAAAAACGCAAAAAACGGCTTACCTTGACACAGTTACTAAAAATACATATACTTTTAAATACCATAACCCTTATGGAATCTTGATGTACTCTCAAAATTTTTAAGACTTGATTTTGTAAGAGTACATACTAATATACTCCCGGAATCTTTTTGTGCTTGATTTTGCGAGTACATCATACTATAACGAAGGAGGGCGAATTATGAATTGTCCAAACTGTGGCACATATTACACCGAGAATGAAAAGATATGTAAAAAATGTCATACTCCTTTAAGCAATGCCATTTATAATCCGGTAGAACACGTAGAGGATAACCAGAATACATCGAATAAAAAGAAACGCTTCGCTCCGATTATCGCTGTCTTATTGATTTTTTGCATCATCACAGCAGGAATCGGTGGATACTTTTACTACATTTCCCGCGTCAAGCAGGGATGTCGGGATGCGACAAAACAGATTTTTACTTATGCAAAAAATATGGATTTTTCCGATGTCGCACCATCTGACTTACCTGAACCTTTAAAATCCGAACCAAATGTACGTGAACTTGTAAAGAAGCAGCTAAAAACTTATATTGGTGACAGTCAGCTTGGTTCCCTCGTAGATGTTGACAGTATTGATGTTGATACATTATGTAATGAAATGGTCGAACAAGCTTCCTACAAGATCACTGATATCTCCGCAACCTATAATTCCTGCACTGTTACAGTCACAACAAAAAATATTGACTTTTACAGTTTACCGGAAACGATTTACGATGAGATCAAATCAGAGATTACCGATGGAACTTCCTCCTTATGGACATCCATTAAGAATTCTATTTCTTCTCTTTTAGGAGGCAGTGATCAGACAACGATTGAAAAGATTGATATTTCTCAGAATCTAAAGAACTGGTACAAAGAAACGAAAAAGAACGGACCACAAAGAAAAACAACCGGAAAGATTGTTTTTGGAATCAAAGATGGTAAGTGGACACTCATTTCCTTTGATGAACGACTCATTTACGGATATTACGGTCTGCGTCCAATACAATAATTTTCAAAAGTTTTCAAAAACAAAAGAAGGATAGAACCACAAATATAGCTGTGATTCTATCCTTCTTTTATTCTTTTCTGTCAAACAATTATTGTTCCTGTTCGTTATTTAAATACTTTCCTATATGTTCAATTGCTTTTGTCTCATCGTTTCCTTCTGCAACTACATTAACTTTTCCGCCTGCAGGAACACCTAAAGTCATCATTCCCATAATGCTCTTGGCATTCACCTTTTTGTTTTTCACCTCCACATATACGCTGCTGTCATACTGACTGGCAATCTGAATAAATAATGCAATGGTGCTTGGATCTAATCCCGAAGGGATCTTAATCTCCATCTCTTTTGAAATCATATTAACCTCCTGCTTTGCTATAAATGAATTTTATCTTAGTATTTTCAGACTTGCTAAAGCAAATACTGAAAAAAATTACAAATACCCTTTTTCCCGAATATCCTGAGCTATCTGACTCAGCTTTCTTAATCTGTGATTTACACCTGATTTACCTACCGGAGAATTTAACTTCTCACCAAGTTCTTTCAATGTCGCATCCGGCTCTTCTAATCTTGCATACGCAATATCTCGAAGATTCTCTGATAATCGTTCTAAACCAACTGTATTTTTTATATATTCAATATCTTCAATCTGTTTTCTCGCCGCGGAAACGGTCTTATTTATGTTTGCTGCTTCGCAGTTTACTCTTCGATTCACTGAGTTACGTACATCTTTAAGAATACGTACATTTTCAAACTTCATCAAAGAGATATGTGCTTCTATTATATTCAATGCGTCCGAAATCATAGCACCTTCTTTAAGATATACTACATAGTATTTCTTCCGCAATACAATCTTCGCTTCCAATCCAAAAAATTCAAATAATTCTCTTAATTGCTCTGCTTTCTCTTTTGAAACACAGGCAATCTCAAAATGATAATTCTTTTCCGGGTCTGTAATGGAACCAGCAGAAAGAAATGCTCCCCGTAAAAAAGCTCTGCGGCAGCAGGTTCTCTGCAGCACCGGATTATCTTTTACAAAAAATTCTTCATCCATCTGACCCAGATCATTTATAAGCTGTACTGTCTTTAAAATCTTCAATGCCTGAGCAGAATCTTTGATCGAGATCATGTAAAAGCGATTCTTTTTTAAGTAGTCATGCTGTGTAGTGGAAACTTCCGGCTGAAAATGAAAAACTTCTTTAATCAGGGAATAAAATCTTCTGGCTACCGCTACATTTTCTGTGTGAAGAATCAGCGAATATCTTCCCTCTTCACACTGCAATCTTCCACATAAACCAATGATCGCAGCAAGTTCTGCAATCTTGCAATGAATTTCATGACCGTCCACATGAGAAAGTTCTTCTTTTACTTCAGAAGAAAATGACATATTCTATCTCCTTCCATTCGTTACTTTCCTTTTGTCCGGGCATCTTTTTCAATATCCCTGTGTTCCATACGAACAGTATATGGAAGCTTCTTTAATCTTGCATACAATCCATTCGTTATGGTAACAGACCGATGCTTTCCACCTGTACATCCAATACCGATCACAAGGCTGTTCTTTCCCTCGTCAAGATAACGCGGAATAAGAAACTGCATTAAATCTTCCAGCTTATCAAGAAATCTTCTTCCATCTCCATTCTTCATGACATATTCCTGAATAGAACGATCATTCCCTGTGAGTGGACGTAATGCCTGCTCATAATAAGGATTCGGAAGGAAGCGGACATCAAATACAAGATCTGCATCAGACGGTATTCCATATTTAAAACCAAAAGAAAGTACAGTAATAATAAAGTTGCCGTAACTTTCCGTTCCGACAAAAATTTTCTCCACTTCCTGACGTAATTCTCTAGTAAGAAGAGTTGTCGTATCGATAATATAATCCGCACTATCCCGAATAAAGGAAATCATCTCCCTTTCTCTTGCAATGCCTGTTTCTATGCGGTCTTCTTTTGCAAGAGGATGTGTCCTTCTTGTTTCCTTATATCTTTTAACAAGTGTCTCATCATCTGCATCCAGAAATAAGATTTCATATTCAATACCAAGTTCACACAATGTATCTAGCTGACTGTTCAGCTTCGAAAGCTGTTCTCCGTTACGGATATCTACTCCAACGGCAACTTTATCTACTTCTGTCTGCCTGTCAGACGCAATCTCCCCGAAATTCGGAAGCAATGCTACTGGCAGATTATCTACACAAAAGAACCCAAAATCTTCAAGAACCTTCAGCGCAGTACTCTTTCCGGCACCTGACATACCGGAAACTATTACAAATCTCACTCTCTCACCTCTGTATCCATAAATCCGATAAAACGGACTTCCGGCTGCATCATAACATTAAACTGTTTCATTACTTTTTTCTGTACCTGCTTGATCAGAAAAACTACTTCTTCTGCTGTGGCACCTCCACGATTGATTACAAAACCACTGTGCTTTTCAGATACCTGTGCACCGCCTACGGTATATCCCTTTAATCCGGCATCCTGAATCAACTTTCCAGCAAAATATCCTTCCGGTCTTTTAAAAGTGCTTCCCGCACTCGGAAATTCCAGAGGCTGCTTCTCCCTTCTGGCTTTGGCCAGTTCATCCATTCTTCCCCGGATCTGATCTGCATCTCCTTTTTCAAATGCAAAACGTGCAGATACTACAACATAGTTTTTCTCAAAAATACAACTGTGACGGTAAGATAATTCTAATTCTTCAGCCGTCAAAGTAAGGAACTCTCCATCCTGCGTTAACACCTGCGCATCAAGAAGAACATCCTTTATCTCTCCACCGTATGCTCCCGCATTCATAGCGACAGCTCCACCTGTGGTTCCCGGGATTCCCGCTGCAAATTCAAAACCGGTAAGTCCGGCATTCCATGCAGCTCTCGCAGTCCTGCTAAGGAGTGCTCCTGCCTGTACTTCTATTACTGTATCCTGCACAGAAATCTCCTGGAAGTTCTTTCCTATCTGGATGATCATTCCCCGAAAACCTTCATCGGATACCAACAGGTTACTACCGTTACCCATAACAAAAAAAGGAACCCCTGCTTCTTTGGCACAAAAAATCGCATTCTTGATTTCTTCCTTTGTTGCCGGCTGAACAAAAACGTCTGCCGGACCGCCAATAGAAAAACTCGTATGCCTGCTCATCGGCTCCTGTTCTGTAACTGTTCCTGATTTAATCTGTTCTCTCAAACTCTGAAGGAATTCCTTATTCATAATATCTCCTATATCTCCTATCTAAAACATATATGACAACGATATAGTTGCATCCAATATTTAGATACATACTATATGATACTCTAAAATGTGTGGAAGTACAATGTGGAAAAAACACAAAATAAAAGGGAGCTTTTCTTCTCCCTTTAGATAAAACGCCAAAAAAATCTAACATTTTTGCCATCTTTCAGAACATTTACTGGACAAAAAAGTTCTATATACAATTTTGCCCAGAATTTTCTAAACAAAAAATTACTCGTCCTTCTCTGTTTCTGTATTATTAGAAAGACTTCCTGTTACGCGGTTGTACAGTTCCTGTGCCGCATTATATCCCATTTTCTTTGCTCGATAATTAATTGCTGCAGACTCAACGATAACCGCCAGATTACGACCCGGACGAATTGGAATCGAATAGCAGACAACTTTGTTGCCAAGGAACTCGATATATTCTTCATCTAAACCAAGTCTGTCATAATTCGCTTCTCTGTTCCAGTCTTCCAGACGAATCACCATATCAATTGTCTGGTTATACATTACGCTCTCCACACCAAACAGTGTCTTCACATCAACAATACCAATACCGCGAAGCTCAATAAAATGTCTTGTAATATCCGGTGAAGTTCCAAGTAGAGTATCATCACTGATCTTACGGATCTCAACAACATCATCTGATACAAGACGATGACCACGATGGATCAGTTCAAGGGCTGCCTCACTCTTTCCGATTCCGCTCTCACCCATAATGAGTACACCTTCACCATATACATCAACTAAAACACCATGAATAGAAATACGTGGAGCGAGTTCCTCACTCAGCCAACGTACAGAATTCGCAATAAAGTCTGATGTCGTCATCTCTGTTGTAAAGATCGGAACACCGTTTTTCTCTGCTGTATCAAGCATCTGTGGTATTGGCTCTAAGCCACGACAAAATACAAGACATGGAATATTAAAACTGAAAATCTTCTCACACAGCTGGGTGATGGATTCTTCTGGAATCTGCTTTATATATGCTGCCTCAACATTACCGATAACCTGTATTCTCTCTGAATCAAAATGTTCAAAAAAACCTGCAAGCTGTAATGCAAGACGATTAACGCCTGACTGTTCGATCATAATACTGTCTGTATCAATATCCGGTAACAGGCTTTTTAAGTTCATCTTTTTTACAAATTCTGTAAGTTTTACTTTATACATAATCTCCTCCGTATCATTCCTGATATACTCCCGGAGTCTTTTTATACATTCAAGTCGAACAGCACCGGGGATACATCTCTGTTTTTCACAATGTTAGTATCTACACTCGTATGTCTACTATACCACATCCCCATTTTTTTTAGAAGTAGCCGTATGAAAAAAGCGATAAATTTCTTCTGCTGTTTTTTCAGTAATTCCATCTGCCTTACAAAGTTCTTCTACTGAAGCCTCTTTGATTTTTCCTATATCTTTAAAATACTTCATAAGACTCTTCCTTCTTGCCGGACCGATTCCTTTGATATCATCGAGAACGGAATGTACCTGTTCTTTGCCGCGAAGAGCTTTATGATACGTAATAGCAAAACGATGTGCCTCATCCTGAAGACGGGTTACCATGCGGAACGCTTCAGAATTCTTTGGAAAATCAATAATCTCATTCTGATAATAAAGACCTCTTGTCCGATGGAAATCATCCTTTACCATGCCACAGACCGGAATGTTTAACCCCATTTTTTCAAGAACTTTTACTGCAATATTTACCTGTCCTTTTCCTCCATCCATCATGAGAATATCGGGAAAACGAGTAAAACTTCCAAGCGACATATCCTGCCCTTTTTCTTCTCGTTCTTTTTGCTCTCTGATACCATGAGAAAATCTTCTCTCTAACGCTTCCTCCATACAGCGGTAATCATCCGGTCCCGCTACTGTCCGTATTTTAAACTTCCGGTAATCACTTCTTTTTGCTTTGCCTTTTTCAAAAACAACCATAGATGCGACATTCTCATAACCATTTGTATTAGAAATATCGAATGCTTCCATACGATTTAAGTTTTCAATTCCAAGAAGCTGCTCTAATTCATGAACTGCTCCAATCGTCCGATGCTCTTCTCTTTTCAGTTTTTCGCTATCCTGAATCAGCACGTTCTGTGCATTTTTTCTGGCAAGTTCCATCATCTGATGCTTACTTCCTCTTTTCGGCATCGCAAAGTTTACCTTTGACCCTCTCTTATCTGAAAGCCATTTTTCAAGAATTTCTTTATCCAAAACATCTTCCTGCGTTAATATTTCTTTTGGGATAAATGGTGTTCCAACATAAAACTGTTTAATAAAATCCGTTAAAATCTCCTGTTTTTCGCTATCCCCAATTCCTGTCATATGGAAATGATCCCTGCCAAGGAGCTTTCCGCTTCGGATAAAAAATATTGCCACAACCGCTTCGTCTCCTGTTTTAGCAAGTGCGATAATGTCTCTGTCATCCCCACCGGTATCATTAATCTTTTGTTTTTCCCCGATTCGCTTTACATTTTCAATCAGATCGCGGTACTCTGCTGCCTGTTCAAATTCCAGTTCTGCTGCCGCTTTCTTCATTTTATCTTCAAGATTATTTATGATTTCCTTCTCATCTCCATTTAAAAACTTTAGGGCTTTATCCACATATTTCCGATACTCTTCTCTTGAAATATAATTTTGACATGGTGCATCACACTGATTTATCTGATGATAAAGACAGGGCCGGCCCTTCCCTATCTCTTTAGGCAAAGACCGGCTGCAGCTCCGTATTTTGTATACTTTTCTCATTAGTTCAATTGTATCTTTCACCGCCCCCGCACTTGTATACGGACCAAAATATTTCGATTTATCTCTCTTGACCTGTCGGCAAAATAAAATTCTTGGATAATCTTCCTGCACCGTAACACGAATGTATGGATAACTTTTATCATCTTTCAACATCGTGTTATAATGCGGGCGGTGTTCTTTAATCAGATTGCATTCCAAAACCAGAGCCTCTAACTCCGAGTCTGTAATGATATATTCAAAATAAGCAATATGAGAAACCATGTGCTGGATTTTTACACTCTTATTATAACTGCTCTGAAAATACTGACGCACACGATTTTTAAGAATTCGTGCTTTGCCAACATAGATAATTTCATCCTTAGCATTATGCATCAGATAAACTCCTGGCTTTGCCGGAAGTTTTTTCAGTTCTTCCTGAATATCAAACATAATTTACTCTTCCTGTTTTACTTCCTCACTGTCTTTCTTTTCGGTAACTTTCTGTGCATCCTGACTTTCCGCATCTTTTAATGAAGATTCTTCTGATACCGTTTCTACTTCGGATAACTTTGTTTTCTCCTTATCCTCTTCAACACTTTCCGTTTCATCTTTCTTTAAAGATTTATTGTAAATTTCCATAAATTCTTTACCGGTAATTGTCTCTCTTTCAATCAGGAATTCTGCGATCTCATCCATAACTTCTCTGTGGTCTTCAATAATCTTCTTCGCCTTATCGTATGCCACTTTCAGCATTTCTTTTACTTCTTCATCGATGAGTGCACCTGTTGCATCGGAACAGTTCATTACCGCCCGTCCGTCAAGATAACGATTCTGAATGGATTCCAGACCCATAAGACCAAACTTCTCAGACATACCGTACTGTGTCACCATCGCTCTTGCAATCTGTGTTGCTCTTTCGATATCATTAGAAGCTCCTGTTGTAACAGAATGGAATACAACTTCCTCTGCTGCACGTCCTCCAAAAAGTGTTACAAGTTCTCCAAGCATCTGCTCTTTGCTCATAAGGTACTTTTCTTCTTCCGGAACCTGCATCGTATAACCAAGCGCTCCCATTGTTCTTGGAACAATCGTAATCTTTTGAACCGGTTCTGTATTCTTCTGTACAGCGATTGCCATCGCATGCCCCACCTCGTGGTAAGCAACGATTTTCTTTTCTTCTTCGCCAAGAATACGATCCTTCTTTTCTTTACCTGCAATAACTACTTCCACAGCTTCTAAAAGATCTTTCTGAGATACCGCTTCCCTGCCGGCTTTTACTGCCGCAAGCGCTGCCTCATTGATCATATTCGCAAGATCGGAACCAACCGCTCCTGAAGTTGCCAGAGCAATCTCATCAAAGTTCACTGTCTCATCCATCTTAACATTCTTTGCATGTACCTTTAATGTCTCAACACGTCCCTTAAGATCCGGTCGTTCTACAATAACTCGCCGGTCAAAACGTCCCGGTCGAAGAAGTGCTTTATCCAGTACTTCCGGTCGGTTTGTCGCTGCTAAAATAACAAGACCCTTTGAAGAATCAAAGCCATCCATCTCTGCAAGTAAAGCATTCAGCGTCTGTTCACGTTCATCGTTACCGCCACCGTAACGGCTGTCACGACTCTTACCGATTGCATCAATCTCATCGATAAAAATAATACATGGTGCCATGGACTGTGCCTGTTTAAACAGATCACGAACCCTAGAAGCACCAACACCAACGAACATCTCTACAAAGTCTGAACCACTTAATGAGAAAAATGGTACATTTGCTTCTCCGGCTACTGCCTTTGCCAGTAAAGTTTTACCTGTTCCCGGAGGTCCCACTAATAATGCTCCCTTTGGCAATCTTGCACCAATTTCAATATATTTACCTGGATTATGGAGGAAGTCTACCATTTCAGTAAGACTTTCCTTTGCCTCATCCTGACCGGCAACATCTGCAAAAGTAACCCCTGTCTTTTTCTCGACATATACTTTGGCATTACTCTTTCCTACGCTGCCCATCATACCGCCGCCCTTGCCGATTCCACGCATAACGAAATACATCATTCCATAGATCAGCACAAACGGAAGTACATAACTAACCATAACAGAAAGAATCGCATTCGATCCACTGCTGTCCTGCTGTTCATAAGAGCTGATCTTATTCTGATCTTCTGCTTCTTTTAAACGATTGACGAGCAATGCATCATTCATTGAAACCGTATAATACGTTGTCTTCATTAATGGATTCTGCTGTGTTTTCGGTTCAATATAAATCTTGCGATCTGCGACCTGTACTTTTTTAATCTCTCCCTTATCCAGCATCGTAAGGAACTTACTATACGAAATCTTCTTCTGGGAGCCGTTTTTATAACGGCTCATCACAGAAGTAAAGAGAGCAGTAATTCCAAGACAAACGACCAGCAGGATAATCGCAGATTTTATGTTCTTCTTTTTGTTTGGATTATCGTTTTGATTATTTTTATTGTCCATTTACGCCTCCATGACGTTTTATAATTTCTTTAATACCTCAATGGCATCTTTCATATAATTATTTTCAACGTACTCAATCTTTCCTGCATCACAGGCTGCAGCAAGTGTTGGATCCATTGGAATCTTAGCCAGAACAGGAACTGCATACTCTGCTGCAATTTCATCGATATGGCTTTCTCCAAATACCTTGATCTGCTTGCCACAGTCAGGACACTCTACATAACTCATATTCTCTACTAAACCAAGAATAGGAACATTCATCATTCTTGCCATGTTAACAGCCTTCTCTACGATCATTCCAACTAATTCCTGTGGAGATGATACGATAACGATACCATCTAAAGGAACAGACTGGAAAATAGTCAGTGGAACATCACCGGTTCCTGGAGGCATATCGATAAACATATAATCAACGTTATGCCATAATGTTTCTCCCCAGAACTGCTTGATCACACCGCCAAGTACCGGACCTCTCCAGATAACAGGATCTGTTTCGTTCGCAAGCATCAGGTTCACAGATACAATATCAATTCCGCAAGTTGTTGTCGCTGGCAGAATCAGTCCATCTGCATTACCTACAAGATTTATGGAAAGTCCAAAAGCCTTTGGAATAGATGGACCTGTAATATCTCCGTCTAAGATAGCTGTCTTAAATCCTTCTCTCATAGAAGCTGCTGCAAGAAGAGAAGTTACCATAGACTTACCTACGCCACCTTTACCGGATACAACACCGATAACCTTCTTAACAGAACTTCCCTGACTTAACTTTACAAGAAAATCTTCCGGTTTCATCTCTCTTTCTGCACAATTTTCTCCACAGCTGCTGCAATCATGTGTACACTCACTCATAGTATTTACCTCTCATTTACTTAAGTTTTTAATAAAATTTTACCCCTGTTTTACTTGTTCATCTGTTCCAAAATTTCTTTGACATTCTTCTGAATATCTCCCTCAAATACAGCAGAACCACATACAAATATATTGGCGCCACATTCTGCGATTTCCGCTATATTAGAAGCTTTCACTCCACCATCAACCTGAATATCAACATCAAGGTTCTTCTCGGTGATCATCTGACGAAGTGCTCTGACTTTCTCTCCACAGTAAGGGATATATTTCTGTCCCCCAAATCCAGGATTCACAGTCATCACCAATACCATGTCAAGCTCCGGCAGAACATACTCAATTGCAGAAAGCGGAGTGGCAGGATTAACAGCTACAGCTGCCTTCTTTCCACAATCCTTAATCTGATGCACAACTCTGTCAAGATGTGTGCAGGTTTCCGCATGTACTGTAATAATATCTGCGCCTGCTTTCGCAAAGTCTTCAATATATCTTCCGGGATCCTCTATCATCAAATGTGCATCAAAAATAGCATCTGTCAACGGACGAAGTGCCTTGATTACAGGATTTCCAAAAGAAATCTGCGGAACATACATTCCATCCATAACATCGATATGCACGTATTCTGCTCCAGCATCAATTGCAGCCAGAACGTCCCTGCCTAAATTGGCAAAATCCGCAGATAAAATAGACGGTGCTAATATCTTCTTCATTGGTACCTCCTTAATTTTTAAAAATTTCATCAGTATCCTCTGACACTTTATAATTTAAAATAACTGTCCAGAATTCAAAATCAAACATATCTATATGATCTATATGACTCTGTGTAGTTACATTTTAAATGACGAGACAAAGTCTCACAGTATATCTTAACATAATCATCAAATACTGCAAGCTGAAAATATGAAAAAAGCTTGAAAATTTGCAATCCTTCTTCCTCTTATGCTACAATTCAGTCATAAGTCACCCGTTCGACTTCGATTAAAAAATCATACTTGTAATTATTTTAACCGCGAAAGGAGTTTATCATGCGTTTTTTTGATCCAACAAACACTTATGCAGAAAGAAACTGTATACAAAACCACAAAAAAGATTTACTGGCTTTGGGGACACGTGCTTTTGTCATTACCGGCCACAGTTCTTCTAAAAAAAATGGCTCATTAGATGATGTCATTGCTGTTTTAGAAGAGGCTTCCGTTCCGTATAAAGTTTTTAATGAAATCGAGGAAAATCCATCCGTTGAAACTGTCGTAAAAGCTGCAGAAATCGGCAAAGAATTTAAAGCAGATTTCGTTATCGGTATCGGTGGAGGTTCCCCACTAGATGCATCGAAAGCAATCGCTTTGTTAATTGCTAATCCGGAAGAAAGCGGAGACTGCTTCTATGTCGAAAAAGATTTAAAAGCTCTTCCGATCGCTGCTGTTCCGACAACTTGCGGTACGGGTTCTGAAATTACACCAGCTGCTGTTCTGACCCGCCACGATACACAGACAAAGAAAAGTATTTCCTACAAACTTTTTCCTGATCTTGCACTCGTTGACGGTAAATATTTACTTTCCGCAAGTAAAAATCTTTTAATCAATACATGTGTAGATGCACTTGCACATGCAGTTGAAAGTCGTGTAAATATTCAGACCAACATATATAATCAAATGTTTTCAAACTACGCTTTAAAGCTCTGGGGAGAAATCATTCCTTTCCTTCGTTCAGAGGATGAACTTACAGAGGAACTTGCCGATAAGCTGATGCTTACCTCCACAATTGCAGGAATGGCAATCGCACAGACCGGAACTTCTATTCCTCATGCATTAAGCTATGATGTAACATATCATAATGGAGTGGCACATGGAAAAGCCTGCGGTATTTTCCTTGCTGCTTATCTTCGCATATATGCAAAGCACAAACCAGAAGATGTTGACGTAATCCTTTCCCTCTTAGGATTTGAAACACTCGATGACTTTGCTGCCTTCCTAAAAGAAATTTTAGGTATTGTAACTCTTACAGAAAAAGAAGTTTTATTTTACGTTGAGCGCATGATGGAAAACACATCAAAGCTTGCAACATGTCCTTTTGAATTAACAAGGGAGGATATCGAGAAGATTTATCGAGAATCTATCGTGGTTGAATAAAAACAGACGAAACTGAGAGAAAGGTATTTGGCAAAATGCTTCGTATCACTGCACTTAAACTGCTCACCCGCAGTTTAAGTTTGCTCTAAGGCGCATTTTTGCCAAATACCTTTCTCTCAATTTCTGTGTTTTGCAAGTCAATAAATATATCCGCAGGAGAAATCTTTTGATTTCTCGCGGAGTTGTTAATTCAGGGGGGCGGGATGAATCCCCCTTCGCCTCCACAAATCGCTCAATTTTTAGCAGGCATCTGCATAAAGCCAGTTCAAATCTTGCCAACAAGCAGAAGAACCCCGTATATCCAAGAAGAAATTTTGTGACTTTGCGTTGTGGAATTCTGACTGTAACCTTGCGAGCTCGTTTTCGAGCAAGGTTGTTTTATCAGGCAGAATGGAACGTTTAACGCAACGGAACAAAATTCCTTCTTGGATATACGGGGTTCTTCGTCTGTCTACCAAGTTCTACTCGGCTTTATATTATCGTCCTAAAATCTGAGCAATCTCAAACTCATACTGGTCAACATCTTTAGCCATTCCGAGTGCATCTTCAATATCGTAATCGATATACTGACCGTTACGGTATCCTACTACTCGGTTTGTTGCACCACTGCAAAGAAGATCTACTGCTAAAGCTCCCATGTAAGAAGCATATACTCTGTCTTTTGCAGTTGGGTTTCCACCTCTTTGCATATGACCAAGGATACTTGCTCTTGTCTCTACACCAGTTGCCTGTTCAATTCTCTTAGCCATTCCGTAAGAATGTCCAACACCTTCTGCGTTGATGATTAGGTGATGTTTCTTACCAAGTGCTTTCTTCTCAAGAATACTTTCAATTAACTCATTCTCAAGCTTTGGTCTATTACCATCGAAACGTTCTGGGATTAAGATATCCTCAGCACCGGAAGCGATACCACACCATAATGCGATATAACCAGCGTTTCTTCCCATTACCTCGATGATCGAACATCTTTCATGAGATGTAGATGAGTCACGAATCTTATCAATTGCCTGCATCGCTGTGTTCACTGCAGTATCGAAACCGATTGTATATTCTGTACATGCAATATCTAAGTCAATTGTTCCAGGAAGAGCTACTGTGTTAATTCCCTGTGCAGATAACTTCTGTGCTCCACGAAAAGATCCGTCACCACCGATAACAACAAGTCCGTCAATGTTATGACTTCTTAAAATCTCTGCTGCCTTTTCCTGATACTCTAACTGTTTAAATTCTTCACATCTTGCAGTAAATAAAGCTGTACCACCACGTGAAATGATATCACATGTGAATTCTTTCTCCATGTCAAAAATCTCATCGTTTAACAGTCCGCTGTAACCACGATAAATTCCTTTTACATCAATACCTCTTGCCCATGCGGTTCTGGCTACTGCTCTTAATGCGGCATTCATGCCCGGAGCATCTCCACCACTTGTTAAAATTCCAATTGTCTGAACTGCGCTAGTCTTGTTCATCTAACGTTACCTCCATTTCATAATTCCCTAAGTATACTCCCTAACGATTACATATATTATCTCTTTTTTTCAGATTTTTCAATACTCTTCTCGCGAACCTTTACATTTTTTTCACCAAAAAGTGATTTTAACTCGCTAAATACGTCATTTTTTGCGGAAATATTTTCGTATGATGGAAGTCTTTTTATTGCCTTTTCTTTTTTGGAAAAAATAACAATTTCATCTTTTCCAGGATGTTTTCTGATAATTCCATATAGTTTTTGTTGTTTTTCTGTGAATTCTTCAATATTCTCTGTCTGAATCCAGACTTCCTTCGGAATCTGTTCAATCGGAACAATATATTCTGCGATCAGCTTTCCGCTTTCTTCAGAAACAGAGGCTCTTCCTTTCACATAAATACCCTGATCTTCAATAAGATATGGCTTTACATTTTGATATATCGTCGGGAAGACAATAATCTCTACGGTACCGTATAAATCTTCAAGCGTGACAAAAGCCATATTCTGATTATTTTTTGTAAGCTTTGCAGTGACGTTACTAATAAGACCACCAACAACATAATGCTGTCCATCCCTCACGACTGCACGTCCACTTTCTTCATCTGGCTCAAAATCTGTTGATTTCGCTGTTGTCTGTTTTTCAAGAGAATCCATATATTTTTGTAATGGATGCCCACTTACATAAATACCAAGAACTTCTTTTTCCAGCGCAAGTTTTTGTGCATCATCATACTCTCCGACATCAGGATATTGCATCTCATATTCTTTTTTCTCTTCTTCCGAGAAAAAGTCAAATAATGACATCTGTCCACTGATTGATTCTTTCCGTTCCCGATTTACCTCCTCAAGCACGACCGGATACACGAGCATCTGCTGCTTTCTTGTTTTTCCAAAACTGTCTAACGCTCCGGACTTAATAAGATTTTCGATCGTACGTTTATTAATTTCTTTGGAAGTGAGTCTTTCCATAAAATCTTTCAAATCTTTATATTTTCCGTTTTCATTTCTTTCCTGCGTCATTACATCGATGACGCTTTTTCCAAGACTTTTAATCGCTGCAAGCCCATATCGAATCGAATCGCTGGCAACAGAGAATCCTGCTTCCCCTTCGTTGATGTCCGGTGGCAAAATAGAAATACCCATTACCCGGCAGGTATTAATATATTCTGTGATTTTCTTTGGGTTCGTAATAACAGAAGTAAGCAATGCCGCCATAAATTCTACCGGATAGTAACAGCGCAGCCATGCTGTCTGGTAAGAAACAACCGCGTAGGCAGCCGCATGCGATTTATTAAATGCATATTTGGCAAAATCAATCATTTCATCAAAAATCTTATTTGCTGTTTCTTCCGGAATTCCTCGCCGGATGCACCCTTCGACGCCTTCTTCCTCATTACCGTAAACAAAGTTCTGACGTTCCCTTGCCATGACTTCACCCTTTTTTTTGGACATTGCTCGGCGCACAAGATCGCTTCGTCCAAGCGTGTATCCGGCAAGGCGCATTACAATCTGCATAACCTGTTCCTGATAAACGATACAGCCGTAAGTCGGTGCAAGGATTTCTTCCAATTCCGGACAGGTATATTGAATAGAATCCTGATTCTGCTTTCCCTTGATATACTTTGGAATAAAATCCATCGGACCCGGACGATACAAAGAAATACCGGCAATTACATCTTCCAGATTTGTCGGTTTTAATTCTTTCATGAAAGACTTCATTCCTGCACTTTCTAACTGGAACACACCCTCCGTCTTTCCCTGCCCGATCATCTCATATACTTTGGCATCATCATAATCAATTGTATCAATGCTAAAATCCTGCCCCAGCTTCTGTCCGATCATCCGGGCAGCATCCTGAATAACCGTTAAGGTACGTAAGCCTAAGAAGTCCATTTTCAGAAGACCTAACTCCTCAATCGTTGTCATCGTAAACTGTGTCGTTATGACATTATCTGCTCCTCTTGACAACGGAACAAATTCATCCAAAGGCTTAGAACCGATTACCACTCCTGCTGCATGAATCGATGTATGCCGCGGCAATCCTTCTAAACGCATTGACATATCAACAAGATTTTTTACTACCTCATCACTCTCATATGCCTGCCTTAATTCCGGATTAGATTTCAATGCTTTTTCAATCGTAATACCAAGTTCCATCGGTATCATCTTAGCAACATTATCTACCTGTGCATAAGGAATATCCAGTACACGACCAACATCACGCACTGCCATACGTGCAGCCATCGTACCAAAAGTTACAATCTGTACTACTTTATCTTTTCCGTATTTTTCATAAACATAATCAATAACTTCCTGTCTTCTCTCGTAGCAAAAATCGATATCAATATCCGGCATAGATACACGCTCCGGATTTAAAAAACGCTCAAAAATAAGCTGATATCTGATTGGATCGATATTCGTAATTTCAAGGCAGTAAGAAACAATACTTCCCGCCGCACTTCCACGTCCTGGTCCAACAGCAATCCCCTGACTTTTTGCAAAACGTATAAAATCCCATACAATTAGAAAATAATCAACATATCCCATATTTCTGATCGTACTAAGCTCATAGGAAAGTCTTTCCTGTAACTCTTTCGGCGGCGGATCCCCATATCTTTTCACCAGTCCTGTCTCACAAAGCTCCTTTAAGTAAGAAAATGCATCATATCCTTCCGGAACATCAAACTTTGGTACCTTTTGTTCGCCAAAAACAATTTCCACATTACATCGCTCGGCAATCTTATGAGTATTATCCATCGCTTCCCTGGCATACGGAAACACTTTCTGCATTTCTTCTTCGGATTTCAGATAATATTGCCCACCTTCGTAACGCATTCGGTCTTTGTCCGAAACCTTTTTTCCGGTCTGTATACAAAGAAGCAGATCATGTGGAATCGCATCCTCTTCTCTGATATAATGCACATCATTTGTGACAACCATCGGAATCCCCAGTTCTTTTGAAAGCCGTATAAGACTGGTATTTACCTGCGTCTGTTCACGAATACCATGATCTTGCAGCTCAAGGAAAAAATTATTCTCTCCAAAAATATCACGCATTTTTCTGGCAGCGGCTCTTGCCCCATCAAAATCCTCTTTTAAAATCTTATTCGGAATCTCTCCTGCAAGGCAGGCACTCAATGCAATAATACCTTCATGATATTTCTCCAGCACTTCATAGTCTACCCTCGGTTTATAATAATATCCCTCAGTAAATCCTCTGGTTACGATCTTCATCAGATTCTTATAGCCCTGATTATTCTCTGCAAGCAAAACAAGATGATAATATCTGTCCTCTCCTCTTGCCTGTTCTCTATCAAATCTCGAACCCGGTGCCACATAAATCTCACATCCAAGTATCGGTTTTATCCCTACTTCTTTTGCTTTTTTATAAAAATCAATCACACCATACATGACTCCATGATCTGTAATAGCGATGCTATCCATTCCAAGTTCTTTTGCTCTTGGCAAAAGCTCTTTAATCTTACTAGATCCATCCAACAGACTGTATTCCGTATGCACATGTAAATGTGTAAATGCCATAGGTGTCTCTTCCTCCTCTTACAACATTTCGATAAATGCTGTCATTCTCGTATTGAGCTGTCCAATATCCTCCTGTGAATAATCGGTCTCCACATGAATATACGGAACGCCCTTTCCTTTTACAAACTTTTCAATACTCTTTGCCTCCACATTATATGTGTGGCATGCCTGCAATGTCATTTCCACAACACCATCAATCTGATATTCTTCTATTAATCTTCCGATCAATTCATAACGATTCTTATTCGGTGTCATAACAGAACAGCCAATCTGAAGATATCTTTCCGCAATCGCCTCATAAATATCCTCTGCCGATTCATCTATTAAACGGTCAACCGACTTTGTACCGCCACAATTTTCATAAGCAACAACAACCGCACCATTCTCCTCAAGCGCTTTAACAACTTTCATAGGTGCTCCGCTGCTTGGGCATCCGGTTAAAAGAATCCTCTTCTTTTTCGGCATTTTTTCGTTCTCTTCATACTCTTTCATAATCTTTTCACGAAGCGCATTGATTTCTTCTGGAACCTTTTCTTTATCAAAACGGAACTGACTTCCATATAATACATTAAACAATTCCTGTCCATTCATCGGTGCCGGGTCATTTTTCATAACTTCATAAAGATTTTTAAGCGCAATTCTATTTTCATTCATCATATGAACTGCCTTACGAACGTTCTCCTCTGTAATCACCACTTTGAAAGTCTGCTCCAAATAAGATTTGAACTTAAGAATCTCTTCTTTCCAAAGCTTTAATGCCGTTTCACTCTGACTGTTTGGAAGTTCCATAACGTAAACATTTTTAAACTCTCCCATCAGTTCATACATCTTTTTCTTTCCATCACAGGTCGTCTCTCCAACTACCACATCTGAAAAATAAAAGAAGGGACACTTATCTGATACCGCAAAGCCATAACTTGCCTTTACCATAGGACATAAATTTCTTGGTAAATCTCTCTCCGCCACCGGAATCGTCTCATCAGATGTAGAACAAAGTCCTACTGTAACTGCTCCCATAGCCATCGCAATCTCCTGCGGGAAATATGTACAATATGCTCCTATAACCGGAACATTCTTATCCTTAAGCTCCTTCATCGTTAAAAAAGAATTCTTTCTCTGTTCCGCAAAATCTTCAAAAATCTCCGGCAGTGCTTTAATTAATTCCATAATACTTATCCCTTTCTCAATAATTGCAATCTATGCCTTATTATAATAATACTATCAAAAAATAATCGCTGTCAAATTATACATAAGAAGATTTCCACACGATATTTTATCATATTACAGCTTCACAATCCATACTTTCAAATCAAGCACCCACGATACTTGATACACGATTCTACCAGTGCCAGCTGAATGAGTTTCTACATTATTATAATGGGTTTTATAATACCCTGTTAAATAATACTCTTGGAATCAGACAGAATCCTTTTCATCCTCTCGCCATTCCTGCATTTATGAAAAGCCACAACAAGAACGATATTTTTATAACAATTTCTCTATATTTTCTTTCTCTTTTTCCTATTTCTTCCTTGAATTTTTGCCAAGTAGTATGTTATACTTTTTTTAGAAAGAAAGAGGTGTTTCAAATGACAGAACGTCAGTCCAAACTCATTAAATTGGTAAATCTTTATCAAAAAATCGAAGTGAGTCGTTTAGCTGAACTTTTAGATGTGTCTCAGGTAACCATCCGTAAAGACCTTGACCATCTTGAAGAAGAGGGACTTTTATCAAGAGAACATGGCTACGCTTTAATTAAGAATGCCAATGATATTAATACTCGTTTAACTATAAATTATGACAAAAAGATCGAGATTGCCACAAAGGCTGCCGAGATGGTTTCCAACGGCGAAACTGTCATGCTAGAATCTGGTTCTACCTGTACTTTACTTGCAGAACAGCTTGCAAAATTAAAAAAGGATATTACCATTATAACAAATTCGGCATACATAGCTATCCGCATTCGTGATCTTCCTATTCGTAAAGTCATTCTTCTTGGTGGTGAATACCAAAAAGAATATCAGGGAATGGTAGGACCACTTGTCCGCAAATGTGCAAAAGAATTCTATGTAGATAAATTCTTTGTAGGTACAGACGGATTCATTCCGGATGCCGGTTTCACCTGCGATGACCTGATGCGTGTAGAAACAATGAAATATATGGAAGACTCTGCCAATCGTATGATTATTCTTGCAGACTCCAGTAAATTCAGCCAGAAGGGTGTTGTAATTCAGACAACCTTCTCTGAGATTGATACTGTTTGTACCGATGCTGATATTCCAGAAGATGCATTAGAGAACTTAAAGAGACATAATATTAACGTAGAGATTGTGGAATAACTACTAATTCATAGATTTCGTATAGACAAAAAAAGAAATAATATCCTATCCCATCTGCTCTGTAGTCGCTGTATTTAAAATGATCATCCGCATCTTAAACGCGCTCCGAAGCCGCATCTGGGATAGGATATTATTTCTTTTTTTCTGACTATCTAAATCTACAGTTTTATTTTTCTTTCTGCAGCCAGGAAATAGCTTGAGAATGCTTCCCATGCTCTGTCTATTTCAAACTGGGAAGAATCTGCACAGTCCTTCTGCCACATAATTGGACTTGGATTAACACCAGGTGGCGATGATTTTCTCTGTGGTGTTCTGGCTGGAATTATTTTTTCGAATCACCTTAGTGTTGTAATAGTATAACCTTTTCTACAGGCAATTCTACTGTCTCTGGTACTGTTTCTCCAATTTCTTTCCATTCTTTTTTAGTGACTTTCCACCATAGCGGACTCGTACTTTTTCCGCTTTTATTTTCTAAGATAAGATACATCTCAAATGGTGCTTCGGATATGCGTTTCAACTGGCAATCTACCATATTCAACTTTATAGATGTATTATTATCTATGTCTGAAAACTTTACTGGACGGATTTCGTGTGCGCGGATTCCTACATGGGTAAGATTAGACGGGATTTTTATGTGTTCTGGAAATGTGAGTTTTATATCCCACTCCAAAGCATAAACTTCCGATTCACTGAGTTTTTCGGCTTTAGAAATATTTTTGCAGCCTGTGAGCCTTGCCGCATTGACGGTTCCCGGATTATCGAAAATCTCTTTTGTTTTTCCGACAGTTTCTAAGATCCCCTGATGCATGATTGCTGTGTCAGTACACATCTGATACACTTCATCTCTACTGTGGGATACCATGATAACCCCTTTTTTAAACTGACTAAGATAGGTCATCATTTCCTGCATTAATTTTTCTTTCAAATAGGTATCTAATGCTGAAAATGGTTCGTCTAATAACAGAAACTTTGGCTCTGCTGCCATCATACGGGCCAGTGCCGCCCTCTGTTGCTGCCCTCCTGAAATACGAACCGGATACGAATTTTCTAATTCTTTTATATGAAACTGTTCTAGAAGGCGTTCTACGATATCTTTTTTTTCCTGTTTTGACTTTCCCGATGCTTCCAGTCCTGCTTCAATATTCTGTCGTACTGTCATATGCGGAAATAGTGCATAATTTTGAAATAGATATCCGACTTTACGTTTTTGTGGTGAAAGATCAATCCCTGCTTTCTTATCAAATAACACTTCACCATCAAGGACAATACTTCCTTCATCGGGTATTTCTATTCCGGCAATACATTTTAAAGTCATACTCTTCCCACACCCGGAAGAACCAAGAAATCCAACAATTCCTTCCTCCATATCAAAGTCAACCGCTAATTCAAAATCTTTTAACTTCTTTTTTATGTGAACAGATAATGCCATAGTTCTAGCCTTTCTTCTCCATAGAAAAATAATTCATACATATGACTACAATAAAGGAAATACATACAAGAACCGCTACATACTTCCCTGCTTCCTTCATGTTACCTGATGCGACAGCGGAATATACCGCAAGTGGCAGTGTTCTTGTCTTTCCCTTGATATTACCGGCAATCATTGCTGTTGCTCCAAACTCTCCTAATCCTCTGGCAAAGGCGAGTACCGCCCCGGAGATAACTCCTGGCCAGGCAATCGGAAGCTGTACTTTCCAGAAGATCTTCCATTCACTCATTCCAATTGTCCTTCCTGCAGAAAGTACATCTGGATCTACCTGTTCAAAAGCCCCTCTTGCTGACCGGTACATTAGCGGAAACGAGATAACAACTGCAGCTAAAACAGTTGCTCCCCATGAAAAGGCAACCTTGACAGCAAAATATTCAATAAAAAACTTACCAATTGGTCTTCGCATCCCGAAAATATATAGTAAAAAAAATCCTGCCACTGTTGGCGGAAGCACGAGCGGCAGGGTAAATAGCCCATCTAATATTGTTTTCATCGTCTTACTCTTCAGACGGTAAACAAGCTGGGCTGCAGCTACTCCCAGAAAAAATGTAACAATAATACTGAGTGTAGCTGTCCTTAAAGATATAATAAGTGGTGATAAATCTATTGTCATATATACCAGCCTGTCTTTTTATTACTTATGATATATTACTTACGTGTTACTTATTGATTGTGAATCCTGCTTTTTCTAAAATAACTTTCGCTTCATCTGTCTGAAGGAAATATTCAAAAGCTTTCGCTTCATCTTTATGTGTAGAAGCAGATACGACACCTACCGGATAAACTACCTGTGTCTGCATCATAGAATCTTCCGCCGTTGCTACCACTTCTACTTCTTTATCATCGCCATTGGTATTCTCAGTCTGTGCATCTGTTGCATATACAATACCTGCATCTGCACTACCTTCTGCTACCCAGCTTAAAACTTCTGTTACACTGGCTCCAAGACTTGCCTTCTTCTCTACCTCATTATAAACGCCAAGGTTGGTAAGAATCTCTTTTGCGTATTTACCTGCCGGTACACTCTCCGGATCACCAATTGCAATCGTGTCAGCCTTTGTAATATCTTTAAAACTCTTGATTCCCAACTTAGAATCTTTCGGTGTAATCAGCACAACATCGTTCTTTAACAGATCAACTACTGTATCTTCATCGATAAGTTTCTCCTCTGCTAATGTATCCATATTAGATGTTGCTGCAGAAAAGAATACATCGGCATCTAATCCAGATTCAATCTGATGCTGTAAATCTCCAGAACTTGCATATGTTCCTTCTACCGCTATTTCTGGATTCTCTTTCTCGAATAACGGAATCAGTTCATTATCAAATGTAGCCTGAAGACTTGCCGCTGCTGCCACAAGAATCTTGCTATTTCCTCCTTCGGTTGTAACTTCTGTTGTTTCTTCTGATGCTCCCTTATTCGATGAGCCTCCACATCCTGCACAGGATAAAACCATACATACTGCCAACACTACAGCACCAATTCTCTTCGCGAACTTCATGTTCCTCATAACTTTCTCCTTGTTTTATAATGTTTTATATTGTTTTGTGTCGTTCTTTTACATTATATTTCATGTACCATATTTTGTCAATAAATATACAGCAAGAATCTAACATTTTTTTAGTATTGCTAATAATTTTTAATTTACTAATTCAAGAATGCCCCGAAAGTTGATGCCAGCGAAGAGAGTCTATCATTGGTCACTGAATTAAATCAGAATAAATAATTTTTCCCATATTTTCTACATTATACCCACCAAGTCCGGCTACTTCTTTTTGATATTCAGAAGAACGAATAATTTCTATCATTTTCTGATATGGCTTTTTCAAAAAATCTTCTTTACGGATAACCATATCATAACTTTCTTCCTGTATAAAAAGAAAATCTATCCCCGGTACAGACAGACTATGCTTCTCGCTTCCTACCGCCACATCCGCATCGCCTCTGTTTACTGCCGCAGCCGCTTCTAGATGAGAACTCACTATATCCTGATATCCATTTACTTCCTGTGTAGGAATTCCTGCCTGTCGTAGCTTTTCATCAATAAGAACTCTTACACCACTTCCCGGTTCCCGATTCACGATTGTTATATCTGATCTTTTTAAATCCTCAAAAGACTGGATGTTTTTAGGATTTCCTTTCTGCACATAAAAACCCTGCTTTCTTTTTAAAAGATGTAAAACAACAAGGTCGGTTCCCGGTAGCATACTGCTGATGTACGGAATATTGTAACTGTTTGTTTTTCCATGCCATAAATGCGCTGTTGCAACATTCACCTCTCCCTGATACATTGCGTATAATGCATTATAACTTCCTTTATAAGAACGAAATACATTCTCCCCGATACATTGATTCAAACGATTCGCCAATAAATCAAGAACCATATCCTGTCCACAGATGATAATCTGATTTGCCATCCCCTTCTGTGTTGTTTTGTTTCTTCCTGCCATATCGGTCGATCCATTTGATATATTTAATATATTTTTTTTAAATTCATCTTTATCAATATCATTTGTTTGTGTCTTACCTTCATTTAACATGGTACTCGCCTGGCTTCCATATTGGCTTCCATATTGAATATAAAAATCAAGATCTTCCTGACGAATCCTAAGCTGCTTTCCAAGCTTTGAAGCCTTCAAATCCCCTCTCTTGATCATATCATATACCGTATTCTTTCTTACTTTTAATATTTCCGCTGCCTCTTTGGCTGTTAATAACTTTTCACCCATAAAATCAAGCATCCTTTCTACGCCATTTATGTTAAAACTATAAATAGATTTTATTCTTTTCTACCCTTTATAGTTTAACTTATATATTTACAAAAATATAGTGGAAGTTGAACTGGCAGCTCCATTTACCAATAGAAAAATAAAAAAAGCCACTATGTAAAGCTGCTTCGTACCGCTCGCTGCATAATGCATGCTGCGGTACAAACTTTACATAGTGACTTTTTCAGATTCTGTTTTTTAACTCCAGAGTTTGTGAGAAAAATACTCTAGTAGATGTAAAATTATTATCTCGTTTTTGTCTTTTTAGATAATCCTTTCTTTCTGAGTATCTTTTTATATAATTTTAATTTTTTCTTTGGTACTTTAACTTTCAACTTCTTGTAATTTTTACTTCCTGCTTTAGTAAAGGCTTTACTTCCTACTGTATTCTTTTTAAGAAGTTTTGTTTTTATTGTAATATTCCTTAAAGATTTGCATCCATAAAAAGCTTTTTTTCCAATCCGTTTTATATTTTTACCAATAATAACGGTCGTTATATTCTTATTATTTTTGAATGCATTATCAGCTATAGAAGTTACCTTATAGGTGTATCCATTTATTGTAACCTGGTCAGGAATAACTATCTTTTTCTTTTTCGTACTTTGTTTCTTATAGCTTACTTCTTTTCCTTCCATAGTAATTACATACACTGCACCCGTCTTTTGATCTAATAAACTAGTCCCTTTGGTCAGTATTTTTTTCTGGGTAGTATTTGTGCTGGAATTATTTTTATCACTATCTTTTCCGGAATCCGGAATTACAGGAAGAACAGAAATGACTACTTTATCCTTTTCCACCTGCTGTTTTCCTTTTTCATCTAAGAAATAGTTATTACAAAGTGTACAATACCAATATTCTATATTTCCAGCCTGTTCATTGGTAGCTTCTTTTCTATCATGATGCTCCATCTTATGTCCAAGTGCCGAAAGCACACTGGAAAGAACTTCGTTACAGCCTGCATCCTTACACTTATAAGAAACACTTCCCTCAGTTGTACATGTTGCTGGTGTTATACTTTGCTGTTCATAAGTATGTGGTTTATTTGCTACAGTTACTTCAAACTTACTGTTCAGATTTCCAACAGATATCTTCACTTGATAGTTGCCTGCTTTTTTCGCATTGTAACCTGTATTTACGTTATACAGCTTCACACCTAACATACCGACATTTCCTCGTCTCAACTGTATACGTAAACCATTCAGTTCAAGATTCTCCCCATAATAATATGCTTTTTTCACAGTATCAGTATAGAGCTTCATCTCAATAGGGTGAAGACGAAGTGGATTTCCTGTACTGTCGGCATTAGTCAGATATCCTGCCCCTTCAAATCCAACTTGACTGCAATTAAAATCTTCTTTTTGAAGAACTTGCGGGTCATCTCCTTGTTGTTTGTTAGAAAAAGTTCCCCGGCTCACACTACTTGTCTCTGCATCTGTTCCTGAATATATGATATTGTTTTTAGACTTTAAATTAGAGCAAAGACCAACAAAACTTCCTATTTTTTGATTTTTTGCATAATCTGCATTATCCGTACTCGTACCACCGGTTTTAAAGCTCCAACAGTTATTCATCGTGGAACGATAAATCACTCCCACGATTCCACCCAGATAACTTCCAGAAGACTCTGTTCCTTGATACCACGACGTAAGACTTCCTTCTTCTCTTCCGCAGTATTCTATGCTACCGCTGTTATCTACGCAACCGGCAATTCCTCCAACAAAGCCACTTTGATTTGTATCTTGATAATTTCCGGCAACTATTTGTACATTGCGTGTCAGACATCCTTTCAAACTGCCTCCGTTTACCTTTCCGGCAATTCCTCCGATATATAATACATTGTCCCCACCATAGATCAGCTGACTGCCTATAACTTCACACCGTTCAATCCTTCCCTTTTTGTTTACTGTATCGGCTATAATACCCATACTGTTTTTTGCCAACTTCGTCGGGTTTATCTGAGCTTTTTCTATTACAAGATCCACAACTACACCGGAAAGACTTGCAAACATTCCACTGCTGTTAGAAATATTCGTTATATCAATATTAGAAATTTTATGTCCATTTCCAAAGAATTGTCCTTTAAACTCGTTAGACACTGGATGGAATAATGTAGTTAAAAAATCAAGATCTGCTTCTAATGATATTACTGCATTTGAAAAATCTGCGCTTTTTCTAAAGTTGTCATAATCATCCACTGTCCGAATCACATATGGATATTCCACTGTTCCATAACCGCCTGATAACTTGCCTGATTTACAGGTAAATGTATAGGTATGAAGCTTTATCTTCTGATCAGAAACGGTACAGTACATATTTACTGTAATTTCTTTCCCTTCTGTGATACTATCGTCAAAACTCAGTTTATTTCCTTCTATCTGAACTCCACTGTCAGAGACTTCATAGCTATATGTACATATATTTCCAAACATCTTGCTGTAATCACTTCCAAAATAGGAATCCAGAATCTGTGTAGAATCTGGCAACGAAACACTTGATCCCGGCTCTACATCCATCTGGCTTCCATTCATTGTACGATTAGTTGTACCACCCACTCCCTCATAGAGTACTTCCTGATTCTCCACTGAACAAAAATGTTTATTCAGGTCATAGAAAATCTGTGCTGTTGTTTCCATACTGTTTTTCAACATTTCCTTAGCATTTCTTTTTATTTCTGCTTTAGTTAAAACATCATTATAATCCGTTTTATAATTCTGTAGATTATTTTCCTCTACATATGTAGACTGATATAATGTTACTGCCATATAATAATAATTAGCCAGACAATACGCATAATAAGTCTGTGCAACAAACTGCTGAATCGCTTCCGATATCTGCGTTTCATTATATCCCGCCAGTTTATAGTATTCACATAAAATATCAATCAATGAGCCAGGATTCGTGGATTGATATTTTCCGCATATATACTTACCAAGATTCTCTACTTCTGTACGATAATTAACAGAAGCAGTTCCTTTAAGCTCATACACTCTGTCATATGCATTCTTTACCGCATCTTCTGTCGGATTCCCATCGTACATTCCATTTAATATTTTTTCACTGCTTCCTATCGCTACACAAAACTCATTATAAAATTTAAAATAATCATTCAGATAACTTTCATAACTTTTTCTTTTATCTGCCTGAGCAATCTGACTGCTTAAATCCGCAATCTGTTTTGATAACGCATCCGTACTGTCCTTCATCTGTTGCTGGAGATTAATGATCGTAATATTCTGCTTATTTAATTGAGTCTGAATTTCTGAAAGCTCACTTTCTACCTGACTTAAATCCACCTCATTTACAATGACTGTAGAACCTGGGGAACTGTTTTCGTTTAATCCTAACATCTCTTTTCCAATGCATTTTAGAGTTCCCAACATTGCCTGCCCACAATTCCATCCTTCTGCTTTCGCCTGTTCGTAAGCATTCATTCCACCGCGGACAAATACTCCCGCTTTCTCAGTAATATCCATAATATTGATGCTGCCAGCTGCTTTAACCTGGCATGTCGATGCCGGAGTTATACTTACCAGCATACACACAACTAAAAATATACTGATACACTTCTTATATACTCGCTTTCCCATATACTATCCTCCTTATTCATGTTGCTTGACTTTATAATAGGTTTTATGCGGTTAAATTTTAGAACCTTTTATAATTATTATAACAAATACTGGAAATTTTCACATCGTCCATCTACAGAAAAGTTTGGTATACATTTTTCTCAAAACGCTTTTCAGAACTACTTTTTTATACAGTATTTTACCTGTTTTCTCTCATTACTTCCAGTTGCAGATATGCAATTTATTTTTCATTTATACAAGTTTATTCTGAAAAAATCTATTTTTCAGTAGCAAGATACCATGTTAGAAATTATAATTCATGATATAATAAATATATAAAAAACAATCAGAGTTCAAATACTTCCGCATTCTTACTTCGAGAATACATAAAGCAGATTAGGAGGATATTTTGTTGGAAAATCAGACAAACACATCATATACACCTGGCAAACGTATTCAGCACCTGTGCAAAATACATAACCTTACCCAAAAAGAACTGGCTTCCCGCTTAAATGTTGCTCCATCACAGATCAGCCGTATCTTAAATGGAGAAATAAAAAACATCAGCAGCAACATTTTAATTGCTCTGTCCAAAGAATTTCATATTTCTGTTGATTACATTCTTGGATTGGAACCGCACATAACAGAATATCATTCTATTCCAATGTGGCTTATGAGTACTTCTTTTCAGCCTGGAGAGTGCCTTCAAACAATTGAAACTCTCGACAACGATGATATAAAAAAAATGGCTTATTGTGAATACTATTATTTCACAGGGCAACATGATAAAGCTGTAAATATATCTGAACTTTATCTGAATCATCCCGATTCCATGTTGAAACTCTCCGCCTGTTTAATTCATACTTTTGCTAATCTTTCTTTAAACAGAATTAATGCAGCAAAAGGAGGTTTGAAAAGTTTAAAGGAAAATCTGAATCAGATTTTTGAAAAAAAAGCAGATAATCAGACAATTGCAATGAGTGTCTTTGTTGCAGTAGCAGCTCAGACTTTGCTACATTTACCACTCGGAAAAATACCGTCACTAAAAAACTATCTGACCGAACTACCAGTTGGAATGCGCTTATGGGGTTGTTATGTATTGGCACATGAATCCTATTTAAAACAGGAATATGAAAAATCTCTTGGAATTATCGAAACTTGTCTGACACTTACCACAAAGACGTACCCCATTGCAATGATTTATCTTAATCTTATGGGTGCAATGGATGCAATGAATCTTCGTAAAGAAGATATTGCAAAGAAATATTTTATGGATGCCTGGCTTATGGCAAAACCAGACAGTCTTATAGAAGGAATTGGAGAACATCATGGTCTGTTACAGGGATTAATTGAAACTTGTATTAGAAATGACTATCCTGAAGATTATCAAAAAATTATACAGATTACTTATCAGTTTAGTTATGGATGGCGCAGAATTCACAATCCTGCTACAGATGAGAACATAGCAGATAATCTGACAACCATGGAATTTACTATCGCTATGCTGGCAAACAGAGGATGGACAAATACAGAAATTGCTTCGCATTTAAATATAACGGTACGTACCGTAAAACAACATCTTTCTTCTATATTTAATAAGCTGAATATTTGTAATCGCAGACAACTACAGATCTATATGCTAAAATAGTATCTTACTGAATTTAAATTGCTATTTCATATCAGGGAGATTTAAAAATTCGATAAATAGTTATAGTTTTTCAGGAAACTACAACCATCTGAAAAATCTTTAAATCTCCCTGTCTTTATTTTTATTCTAATTCAATTTTCATCAACAAAATTAAAAATCAAATCCCTCGATTGTTGCGAAGTAATCTTCCGGTGTCTCCGCACGACGGATCATTCTTGTGCTTCCATCTTCCTGTAAAAGAATCTCTGCACTCTTTAAACGTCCATTATAATTATATCCCATCGCAAATCCATGTGCTCCCGTATCATGAAGTACAAGTAAGTCTCCCATATCAATCTTCGGAAGCTTTCTGTCGATTGCGAATTTATCATTGTTCTCACAAAGGGAACCGACAACATCATAAATATGGTCACATGGTTCATTCTCCTTACCCATAACTGTAATATGATGATAAGCACCATACATAGCAGGGCGCATGAGATTTGCTGCACATGCATCAACACCGATATACTCTTTATATGTGTGTTTCTCATGAATTGCCTTTACTACGAGATGTCCATGTGGGGCAAGCATATAACGTCCAAGCTCTGTAAAAATCTTCACATCTCCCATGCCTGCAGGAACTAATATCTCTTTGTAAGCTTTACGAACCCCTTCACCGATCGCAAAAATATCGTTTGGCTCTTTATCCGGTGTGTAAGGGATTCCTACCCCGCCTGATAAGTTGATGAATCCGATATGAACACCAAGATTCTCTTTTAACTCTACTGCAAGATTAAATAAAATCGCTGCTAATGCAGGATAGTATTCATTAGATACTGTGTTACTTGCTAAGAAAGAATGAATACCAAATTCCTTTACACCCTCTCTCTTAAGACGCTTAAATGCCTCAAAAATCTGTGGCTTTGTCATACCATACTTCGCATCTCCCGGATTATCCATAATATCTGTTCCAAGAGAGAAATATCCACCTGGATTATAACGACAGCAGATTCTTTCCGGAATTCCACATGCATCCTTTAAAAAATCAATATGTGTAATATCATCTAAGTTAATAATCGCTCCTAACTTCTTTGCAAGAACAAACTCTTCTGCCGGAGTCTCATTCGATGAGAACATAATAGAATCACCATCAGCAAATCCACAACGGTCGCTCATCATTAACTCTGTTAAAGAAGAACAGTCTGTTCCACATCCTTCTTCCTTTAAAATCTTAAGAATTGCAGGAGTAGGTGTTGCTTTCACTGCAAAATACTCTTTAAATCCTTCATTCCATGAAAATGCCTTATATAAATCGCGTGCTGTCTGTCTAATCCCCTTTTCATCGTATAAATGAAATGGTGTAGGATATTTCTCTACGATTTTCTCTAACTGTTCCTTTGTAACAAATGGTTTCTTTTCCATCTCTATTATCCTTCCTTATCTATATCTTTACTATATCTTTACTTTTTCCTTCTATCTCAATAAGTTTAATCTCATTCGCCAGTGCATCCTTTAACAGCCTTACCAGATTAGGATTCGCTGAATAAAGGCAGGCAGAAGTCTCTTCATCCTGGAGTTCTCCGGTAAGTGCATAACTTGAATCTGTAATAAGACGAATCTGCCCATCCACAGTCTCCTCGCATCCTGCATGCCCAGATGCAAAACTTCTCTTTCCTGCGTAATAAATAATCGCTCCATCCAATATATACTGTTCATCAGTTAAAAGAACTACCTTTTTATTCTGTGCCGTCAATTCTGCTAATTCTTCTCTAAACAAATCTGCTACAGAAGCAGATACCGAGAGATATACTCGTTCTTTCACTTCCTTAAGCATATTTCGAAACTTATCCTCTATATGCCTTCTTCCCCGTATCGTAAGATACTTCGCATCTTCCTGCTTCTGCTTCGGAATCTGGCGTTCCAGTGTTTCTGACAGTTCTTCCATATAATGAAGCTTGTTTGAACAGAACTCCTTAATAGAAACCGCATGATACTGCACCGCCTGTTCTTCTGCCACATAAGCTGCTCCCTTATCTACTAAACCTGCCAGTGCCGCATATGCATTCGAACGGGAAATACCAAGCCGCTTCGCTGCCTCATAGCCACTAAGTGCACCTTCCCCTAAAAGAAGAATATATACTCTAGCTTCCTGTCTCGTAAGGCCAAAACTCATGAGTAATTCTACGTTATCCATAAGGTCCTCACATTCTGTCTTTGACTGTAAATAACAACAATTTATCAATAAGTAGTATCATTCAGTACCACTATAATTCATATCCATAGATTTGTCAAGATAAATTGGAAATACGAATTTGATGGACTAAAGAGACGAAAACCAGAAATTTAATATAGAAGAAAATGTGAAGATAGTCGCTTCGCAGAAAATGCCTGCTCGGCATTTTTACTCGCTCCGACATCACATTTTCTTCTATATTAAATTTCTGGTTTTCTGCTTTTTGGCTCCAGATGGAAATTAGTATTTAAATCTTGGATGGGAGAGAGGGGATCGTCCAGAAGTCTGTGGTTTTTATTTGGAATGAAAATCTCCAGAAGAGGGGTATCTTCTTACAATTCAGCATAGAATTTTGTTTTAGCGGCTGTCTGGTTTTGATAACAAATTAGTGATTTATGTTGGAAAGATAACAATTTGAGTGTCAATCCTTTAGAATTTAATTTTTCGGAAGACCATAGCCTTCTGGCATATTCCATGCTGTTAAACCATAGATTTAGATAGTCAGAAAAAATCCATCAAGAGTACTTTTCCTTCATGCATATCCATGAATATATCAGAATCATCTTTCCTCATATAATCCAGCAGACTTGAGAGAATAACAAATGCCGACAGGAATCCTTCTCCTCCTGAATTTCTTGCTACCTGATTCCAGCTTATCTGTCGTTCTCTCTGTTCTTCAATTTTATAAAGTTGAATCTGTACATTTCCAATCCCTACTACAGTATCATATAAGTTTTTACTTGTAACCTTTCTTCCAATATATTCCTGCGCATTTTCATTGTTTTCAAATAAGCGTATTCCCTCTTCAGTGATTTCATCTACAAAATCACTGAGACGAAGATTATATAATTTTTCGTTATCTTCCCAGACAGGCAAGGTTATTTTTAACATTTTCAAGGATTTTTCTCTGATTTTTATTGTAGAGTTACTGCCTATCCGCGCAAGATTTTTATGGATATTTTGAATATAATCCTGCAAAAGTTCTGTGAGATTTTTCTTTTCTGATTCAACCATCGAAATATCTACTTCCAGTTGTTTCATTAAAGAGTCGTAGGATGCTATCGTAACATTGAGCTGTTGTAAAACTTTATCTGCATCATCACAGCTTTTCAGCATATTTTCTAATGGTGTTTATAGCTTGCATCTTGAAAAGCTTCCTGCATTGCTCATATGAAATATCTTTCTGCATATACTGCACATTAATCGTATCTATATATGTTGCTATATCATCCATCGTACACTTTTCTTCTTTTAATGACTGTTCCATAATATAAAGTAATACGATAAATAAAAGATTTATCTGCTCATCGAACTTTGTAAATCCATACTGTTTCCACGATAATTTCTGAACACTGTTTTGAACAATGACTGCATACAAACCTACATTTTTCATTCTCCGGGGGAAATTCTTCAAAAATTCATACTGCATATTTTTTCTCCATCTAACTAAAAATCTGAAATATTTAAAATTTCCTGTGGAACATATCTTCCCTTTTCCAAAATTTCTTTCATCTGCTTTATTCGTTCTGTTGAAAAATAAGAAAAGAAAATATTTTTTATATTTCTATTTTGCCTGTCTTTGGTCTCTGGAATACTGACAGCCTTCACAGCTTTATCTAACAGCTTCTCATATCCGGCCATAAACGGAATGATTTTCCACTCTTCATTAAAAAGCTCAGCTAAATTCTCATAAATTCCAATACCTTCATAGTCCAGATCTCCAAAATAAAATATTTGGTTTCCTTCCGCCTGCATATAAGGTTCCACACACAAGTCAAAATCTTCAAAGCTTCGAAAAATCCCCTTTCCAGCTCCATAAATCAACGTATCAATCTTTATTCCAAGTATCTCCTCATTTCCTTCCAAAAGATGACGACGCATACTAAAAAAAGTATCTTTATTTTCTAATATTAACAAATTCTGCGGAATATTTCTTGTACGTGAATAATATGCAAGCGGTTCTGTCGTCTCGTAAATATTAAAAAAAGACAGCTCCAGTCCACACCGATTCAAAACACGCTTTCCCTGTCCTCTAGATAAGAACTTCTCCTGTCCCCAGATTTCAAAACTGCGTTCATTTACCGATACTTTAAACTGAAGTGTCTTTTTTTTATTTTTCAAATATTGATTTAACTCAAGCACCCATGTCCTGTCTGCTTCATAACTTTCTAAATGTCTTAAATAATAATCTACAGAAATATCCGGAACAATCTCATATCTTAATTCTTCAATATAAGTGCTATAGTCCTTCTTTTCTTCCAATACCCAGTACTCACGATAAAGAGCCGGACTCTTTCCATTCAACCTGGAAGCCTTCACCGGCTTAATCTTCTCTTCCTCCAGCAGATTCATAATGTACTCATACTGTTTTTGATAAGTTTGTTCTCTGCATTTTTCTAAAAGTTTTTCCAATAAAATTTTTTTCATATTCAAATTTATCTATAAGATATTTCCTATAGAAACCTCCCCTGTCTACATAGGTACTCTCAGAATCTTTTTGTACTTGATTTTAATACTTGATTTTAGTATTTCGTTTCACAAAAAAACTCCAAGAATACCTATATGTTAGATATGTTCATGTGGACGCCATTGAGAATCATATTTCTCTGCCATCTCTCTTAAAAGCTTATTATATTCTTTTACATGTTCTTCCGGTGTGATCTCGCCATTCATAAGTTTCTGTCCAAGTTTTTTAAATGCATTCTCTGAATTCATTTTTAACTCTCCTTTTATTTTGTCTAAAATTTTTACGCATAGTTTTTTATTTTATCACAAAATATAAGGAATGATAAGTAGAATTTTTAATACTTTGAATGTTTGAATGCTCTTCAAAAATAATACACTGATACTTTTTTAATTATAGCAGTTTCTAATGCCTTTAACCATAACTTTCAGGAATACCCCGGTAAAAAGATAAACAAAGCATAGATTCCACACATTGCAGGACAAAATATCTCATGATATACTTTTAAAAACACACCAAACTAAGGAGATGCTATTTATGAAAAAAGATGGTTTTTATTCATCCGGAGAATTTGCAAAAATGGCTCATATCACCAAGAAAACCTTACGGTATTATGATGCCCACAATATTTTAAAGCCTTCTTATCTGACTCCTTATGGGGCGCGCTTCTATTCCGATGAAGATTTTGCCCGCCTGCAGCAGATTCTTCTATTAAAATATCTGGGATTTTCACTGGATGACATCCGGGAAATGACGATCAACGATTCTGACTATCATTTTATGGCAGATGCTTTGAAATTACAAAGAAAACTTGTTCAGGATAAAATAGAGCAGCTCCAGCTGGTAGAACGTGCGATTCAGGATACCTCCAAAGCAATTGAAGAAGAACACAGTGTAAACTGGAGTCAGATGCTTAAGCTGATTCATCTTACCGGTATGGAAAAAAGTATGAAAAACCAGTATCAGAATGCATCCAATATTTCCGCACGTATTCAGCTTCATAATAAATACAGCACGAACACACAAGGCTGGTTCCCCTGGATCTTTGATCAATGCCACATGGCAGAACATTCGACCGTTCTTGAGATTGGCTGCGGTGATGGTTCTTTATGGCTTGAAAATAAAGAAAAAATTCCAAAACAGCTTCATGTCGTTCTTTCAGATATTTCAGAAGGAATGCTTCGTGATACCCGGCGTGCCATTCATGCAAATGTAAAAACGTCCCGCTTTGATTTCCAGGTTTTTGACTGCGAGCGGATTCCATATCCTGATAACAGCTTTGATCTTGTCATTGCCAATCATATTTTATTTTACTGCAAAAATCTCACCTCTGTTTTTGAAGAAATTTCCCGCGTACTAAAAACAGGAGGCACTTTTGTATGCAGTACCTACGGCGCAGCTCACATGAAAGAAATCAATGAGCTTGTCTCAGAATTCGATGACCGCATTGTTCTTTCGGCAGACCGGCTTTTTGAACGTTTTGGAAAAGAAAACGGTGCAGATCTTCTTGCTCCATATTTTCAAAATATAAAATGGTTATCCTATGAAGACTCCCTCCATGTTACAGAACCGGAAACCTTAATATCTTACGTCCTGTCCTGCCATGGCAATCAAAACCAGTATATCATTGACCACTACAAAGAATTTCGAAATTATGTAAGAAAAAAAACAGAAGATGGCTTCACTATTACAAAAGACGCCGGGATTTTTATTACTATTTAATTCATTGAGAGAAAACAGACGAAAATAAAAAGAATAGACTATAGCAAATGTAAAGATATCACTGCGTAGAAAATGCCTGTTCGGCATTTTTACTTGCTCTCACATTACATTTGCTATAGTCTATTCTTTTTATTTTCTGTGTTTTGGCTCCAGAAGGGATGAATTCAATAGTCTTTGGGGGAGATAAGGGGAAGAGGGCAGAAGTCTACTACTTGTTCGGAAGATATTTCTGTCATGGAATTTTATTTACCCGCTCTCACATTATACAGTTGCGATGGTCTATTCTTTTTATTTTCTGTGTTTTGGCTTCAGAAAGAATGAATGCAATAGTCTTTGGGGAGAGAAAGAGGAAAAATCAGAAGACTACTGCTTGCTCGGAAGATCTATCATCCAGAAGATTATTTTCTTTAACGAGCGGTAAAAAGAAAGGGCCTGTCATCAGTGAAACTTGAAAAAAGGTTCAGCATAGTGAAGAGAGTAAATAGCAGGCTTCTGTCCCCTCCCCCTTTTCCCTCCCAAAGACTATTGAATTCATTCCTTTTGGAGCCAAAACACAGAAAAAAGAAATCATACCATATCCCATATGCGGCTTCGGAGCGTGATTAGGATGCGGATGAGCATCTTAACCACAGCGACTACAGAGCAGATGGGATATGGTATGATTTCTTTTTTCGTCTGTTTCCCCCAATGAATGAAATAGCAAAAAAAAACACTTGAAGGTGCCCTTAGGGCATCTTTTATAATTATGGTATCGTATAACACAAGAGAAGGAGAATGTATAATGAAAGGTATTATTTTAGCAGGAGGTTCTGGCACACGCCTCTATCCTCTTACCATGGTAACTTCTAAACAATTACTTCCTATTTATGATAAGCCGATGATTTATTATCCGATGTCTGTTTTAATGAATGCGGGGATTCGAGATATCTTAATTATTTCCACACCACAGGATACCCCTCGTTTTAAAGAATTATTAAAAGACGGAAGTCAGTTCGGAGTAAATCTGTCTTATGCTGTACAGCCAAGCCCTGATGGACTGGCACAGGCATTTATTATCGGAGAGGAGTTTATTGGAAATGATACTGTAGCTATGGTTCTCGGTGATAATATTTTTGCCGGACATGGTTTAAAAAAGCGTCTTTGTGCCGCTGTCAAAAATGCAGAACAGGGTAATGGGGCAACTGTTTTTGGTTATTATGTTGATGATCCGGAACGTTTCGGTATTGTTGAATTTGACCGTAATGGAAAGGCTGTTTCTATTGAAGAAAAACCGGAACATCCAAAGAGTAATTACTGTGTGACTGGCCTGTATTTCTATGACAATCGTGTTGTAGAATATGCAAAGAATCTGAAACCAAGTGCCAGAGGTGAATTAGAAATTACAGATTTAAATCGTATTTATTTAGAAAATCACTCATTAAATGTTGAACTTTTAGGACAGGGATTTACCTGGCTTGATACTGGAACACATGAAAGTCTTGTTGATGCTACAAACTTTGTAAAAACAATGGAGCAGCATCAGCATCGTAAGATTGCCTGTCTTGAAGAAATCGCTTATTTAAATGGTTGGATTTCTAAAGATGAAGTTCTCAAAGTTTATGAGGTATTAAAAAAGAATGAATACGGTCAGTATTTAAAAGATGTTTTAGATGGAAAATATCAGGAAAATTTATATTAAATACAGCAGATTTTGATGTTTCAGAATTACGGGAGCATCGTTAGCTATGGAGTAATTCGTAACATCAAGTTAGGGGCAATCCCTTTTGACTCTAACATCATTTATTTAAAAGGAGTATTTATTTATGACTATTATTGTAACCGGCGGTGCCGGATTTATTGGAAGCAACTTTATTTTTCATATGTTAAACAAATATCCTGATTACCGGATCATTTGTTTAGACTGTCTGACTTATGCAGGGAATCTCTCTACATTAGAACCGGTAATGGATAATCCGAACTTCCGCTTTGTAAAAGAGAGCATTACTGACAGAGAAGCTGTATACAAACTGTTTGAGGAAGAGCATCCTGACATGGTAGTAAACTTTGCGGCTGAAAGCCATGTTGATCGTTCTATCGAAAATCCTGAAGTTTTCTTAGATACCAATATTAAAGGAACTGCCGTCCTTATGGATGCCTGCCGCAAATACGGCATCAAACGATATCATCAGGTAAGTACCGATGAAGTTTATGGCGATCTTCCTTTAGACCGCCCGGATCTTTTCTTCACAGAAGAAACACCGATTCATACCAGCTCTCCATACAGTAGCTCTAAAGCAGGAGCAGACTTATTAGTTCTTGCTTATCATAGAACTTACGGACTGCCTGTGACAATCAGCCGCTGCTCAAACAATTACGGACCTTATCATTTTCCTGAAAAGCTGATTCCGCTTATGATCGCTAATGCGCTAAATGACAAACCTCTTCCTGTTTACGGAAAAGGGGAAAATGTACGAGACTGGCTCTATGTAGAAGACCACTGTCGTGCAATTGATTTAATTATCCATAAAGGACGTGTCGGAGAAGTTTATAATGTCGGTGGACATAACGAAATGAAAAATATCGATATTGTAAAAATTATTTGTAAAGAACTTGGAAAACCAGAAAGCCTCATCACTTACGTTGCAGACAGAAAAGGCCATGATATGCGTTACGCTATTGATCCTACAAAAATTCATAATGAACTTGGCTGGCTTCCGGAAACTAAGTTTGCCGATGGTATAAAAAAGACAATTCAGTGGTATCTTGATAATAAAGAATGGTGGGAAACTATTATTTCCGGTGAATATCAAGACTACTATGAAAAAATGTACAAAAACCGTTAATTCATTTTTCACGCGCATTTACAAACAGTTATTTTTATCATATTCAACTTTATAAATATAAGAAAGAGGAATTATATATGAAATTTTTCGTAACAGGCGTTTGCGGTCAGTTAGGGCATGATGTCATGAACGAACTTGCATCCCGCGGTTATGAGGGGATTGGCTCTGATATCGCACCGGAATATTCTGGTGTGCAGGACAATACCACTGTAACAAAAATGCCTTACATTTCATTAGATATTACGAATAAAGAAGCCGTAAATCAAATCTTAGAAACGACTTGTCCTGATGTTGTTATTCACTGCGCTGCATGGACCGCTGTTGATCTTGCAGAAGATACAGACAAACAGGACACTGTTAAAAAAATCAATGTTGATGGCACGCAGTACATTGCTTCTGCCTGCAAAAAACTTGGCTGTAAAATGATTTATTTAAGCACTGACTATGTTTTTGACGGACAGGGGACAACTCCATGGCAGCCTGACTGCAAGAATTATAGACCATTAAACATATATGGTCAGTCAAAACTTCTTGGAGAACAGGCAGTCGCAAACACTTTAGACAAATATTTTATTGTCCGCATTGCATGGGTATTCGGTCGAAATGGCAAAAACTTTATTAAGACCATGCTCACTGTCGGCAAAAATCATGACAAACTTACCGTCGTTAATGACCAAATTGGAACACCAACCTACACCTTTGACCTGGCAAGACTTCTTATTGATATGGCTGAAAGCGAAAAATACGGCTACTACCATGTCACCAATGAAGGTGGTTATATTAGCTGGTATGATTTTACAAAAGAAATCTTTCGTCAGGCAGTCGCGCTCGGTCATACGGAATATGATGAAGATCACATTACTGTAACGCCCGTTACAACCGCTGAATACGGTGCATCTAAAGCCGCCCGCCCATTTAACAGCCGGCTCGATAAAAGCAAACTTATACAAGCAGGATTTACACCTCTTCCTGACTGGAAAGATGCGCTGCAAAGATATTTAACTGAGATTTTAAATGAAGAATTTTAATAATTAAAATAACCAAATAATTAAAATACAGTAACAAAAATTAAAGGAGGTCTCTCTCTTGGGACAGATTAAAGTAAAAAAGAACGTTGGAGGAATCGAAGGTTTATGTATTATTGAACCTACCGTACATGGTGATTCTCGTGGCTATTTTATGGAAACATATAATAAAAATGATATGGCAGAAGCAGGACTGACAATGGAGTTTGTTCAGGATAATCAGTCTTCTTCTTCTAAAGGTGTTCTTCGTGGATTACATTTTCAAAAACAACATCCACAGGGTAAGCTTGTTCGTGTGATTAAGGGTACCGTTTTTGATGTCGTTGTTGACCTGCGAAGTCACTCTGAAACATATGGAAAATGGTTCGGAGAAATCCTTTCTGCAGAAAACAATAAACAATTCTATATCCCGGAAGGATTTGCCCATGGCTTTCTTGTTCTATCTGACACTGCAGAATTTTGTTATAAATGTACGGACTTCTACCGTCCAGGTGATGAAGGTGGTTTAGCGTGGAACGACCCTGAAATCGATATTAAATGGCCAAAACTCGTCGGAGAATATCCTGGTTCCCCAATCGGAGAAAGCTATCATTTAGAAGATGGAACTCCACTTACTTTAAGTGATAAAGATCAGAAATGGCTCGGAATAAAAGAAACATTTAAATTCTAATTTGTAGATTTCGTGTAGACGAAATCCACAAATCAAATCGTTATGATTCGCAAAAGATTTTTCTTTGCCAGTCGAATGGAAACAATATTTTCCTTTTCAATTCTGGTAATGACTTCTGTAAAACGGAGATATTCTTTTTCGAAGTGAAGCAGGGCGGGCAGAGCTTCTGATGCAAATCCCTGTCTTTGCCATTCTTTTAATATAGAATATCCAATTTCAACATAATAATCCTCCGTATTTTCCAACGGTGAAAAACCGGCGATGCCAAGAAAGGTGCCGTCGGTTTTTTTGAAAATACCATAGATTCCGTAGCCATAAAAACTATATTGATTTTTTATATAATCTAAAAGAAAAGTTTCTGCAGCAACAGTTGTGCAGCAATTTTGTGGAAAGAAGCAGCCAGATGGATTATTTTTATTTTCTTTCTGTAACAATAAAAGTTCAGGCAGTTGTTTGACGGTAAGTTCACGAATAGTGCAGCGGGAGGTTGTAGTTATCATCAGGGGAATATGATGATGTCTGCAATATACTTCTCTTAGAAAAAACGGACTGAGTGCATCTGCATCTAAAATCATCCAGGGCGTTCCCATCAGAGTTTCCTGCTTATTATTTTCGTGAGAAAATGCGATGGCTGGAAGATTATATTTTTTTGCAAGTTCTATATTTTGATCAAGATCACACAAGACAAGAGAAAAATCCGGGAAATCAGAGAAGGAAGGAAACTCTTTAGAAATTATAAAATTTATGGTATAGTTAAGATACTCTGAGGAAAAATGCCTGGCGATAGTATTTCCCAGGTTTTCGTCCATAATAATAAAAAAATTAAACATAACAGAGTCCTTTCTAACATATTAGTGTTTCTTATTGTATTTATCATACAAAAGAAAGAGATACTTGTAAAGAAGTTCTGTTTTGGAGGGTAATGATGCGAAAGGAAGAGAATACAGAAAAGGAAAATCTGTGCAGTAAACTACAGGTTCATTTCATAGAGAATACAGAGGCGGAAAAGTTGGAAGAGAATACCGCATCGACAGATCAGATTTCAACTGATTCTTCTGTAAAGCCAGAAGAATGTTCTAAGAGAATGAATGAAAACAACAGTGAGAATGATGCACAGGAGGCAGCAAACGAAAGCAAACGCAAACATAGACATGAAAATATAACAAGCCAGAACGCAGAAGCTGTTGAAGAAACATTTTATAAAGTGACAGGAGAAGCAGAGCCGGAACGTAAGTCGCATCCGATTCGTAATGTGATACTGGGATTGCTGGTATTGATTCTTGTGGCAGGTGCTGCTATATCTTATCCGATAGGTAAAGAATATTTTCAGGAAAAGTCTGTAGCAGGAAAAGATATTGAAGTAACGATCAAAAAAGGAAGCACCTCAAAAGATGTGGGAGCGATTCTTAAGAAAAAAGGTGTTGTCCGCTATAAAACAGCCTTTTTATTAAAGTTATACTTCTCCGATTATAAAGGCAAGCTTCGTTATGGAACATTTGATTTAAACGATGGAATGAGTCTTAGCAAAGTAATTAAAGAATTAGCTACTCAGAATGGTCAGAAGGAAAATAAATTTACTATTCCGGAAGGATATACGATTGAGATGACAGCCGATAAACTTGAAAAAGAAGGAATTATGACTGCACAGGAATTCCTTACAGCTGTAACAAAAGCGGCGGATACATCAAGGTATAAAAATATTCTTCCAGACAAAACAAAAGTATTTTATCAATTACAGGGTTATATTTATCCGGATACGTATTATTTGTCAAAGAATATTACAGGGGATCAGCTCGTAGCTAAGATACTCGAAGAGTTTGATAAAAAGTTTGATACGACAAGACAACAGAAAGCAGCTCAGCTTGGTATGTCTGTAGAAGAAGTATTAATTCGTGCATCTCTGTTACAGAAGGAGACAGAGTTACCAGAGGAATATCCAATCATTGCAGGAGTTATTCACAATCGTCTCGATAAAAAGATGAAACTGCAATTCGATTCTACAGCAGTATACGCAATCACAAAAGGTCAGTATGGCATTGCAAGAGTTATGTATAAAGACTTAGAAGTAGATTCTCCATATAACACTTACAAATATAAGGGGTTGCCGGTTGGCCCAATCTGCAGTCCAAGCTTAGAAGCTATTGACGGTGTCTTGAATCCGCAGAAGAATGATTATTTATATTTCCAGATGAATACAGTGAAAAATGATGGCTCCAATATCTTCACCAAAACATATGAAGAACATAAAGCAGCATCAGCAACAACAGAACAGTAGAATACTAACATTCTGTCTTTTGCTATTTCACTTCAACAAACGATTTTTTTATATATCAATGATGTAGGGTCAAAAAGTATTTTGCCCAGAACTTGATATCAATGGGACAATGTACTTGTATATTGTCTCATTTTTTTCGCTTTTTCCGCATTTGTCTCACTTTTACGACCGCATGGTATTATCAAATTTTGTAAAATAAAACCATATAATGCGCTTACGCATAACAAAATTTGAAAGGAAGGTAAGAAATTATGCCAAAGCCAGTTGCGGAAACAGGCAACAAGAATTTAATCGGCTCTAACTTAATTGCTTTAAGAAAAAAACACCATTTATCACAAAGAGCACTTGCACATGAACTACAGCTCAAAGGTTATGATATTGACAAAAATGTAATTACAAGAATCGAAACACAACAACGTTTTGTAACAGATATCGAAATCCAAGCATTTTGTGAACTTTTCCACATCACATTTGAAGAACTAATAAATCCAAATATGAATTTGATGGACTAAAGAGACGAAAACCAGAAATTTAATATAGAAGAAAATGTGAAGATAGTCGCTTCGTAGAAAATGCCTGCTCGGCATTTTTATTCGCTCCGACATCACATTTTCTTCTATATCCAATTTTTGCTTTTCTGCTCTTTGGCTCCAGAAGGAAATTAGTATTTAAATCTTGGACGGGAGAGAGGGGGGATTGTCCAGAAGTCTGTGGTTTTTATTTGGAATGAAAATCTCCAGAAGAGGGGTATCTTCTTACAATTCAGCATAGAATTTTGTTTTAGCGGCTGTCTGGTTTTGATAACAAATAACAAATTAGTAATTTATGTTGGAAAGATAACAATTTGAGTGTCAATCCTTTAGAATTTAATTTTCCAGAAGACCATAGCCTTCTGGCACATTCCATGTTGTGAAACCATAGATTTAGATAGTCAGAAAAAAGAAATAATGCCCTATCCCAGATGCGGCTTCGGAGCGTGTTTAAGATGCGAATGAGCATTTTGAACACAGCGACTACAGAGCAGATGGGATAGGGCATTATTTCTTTTTTCGTCTACACGAAATCTACAAACTAGTATTTTTTAAAATCTTTGTTCTAGTAAAGTATTATATATATTTATCTTTCCATAGCCCCATTCTCGGTTTGGGTATTCATACGGTCCATCTTTTACCGCTCCCTGAATAAGATAAGTTCTCATGTTCTGCCCATTCATAAACGGGTCGTAGCCGGCAATAAATGCCCATTCCTGCATCAAAGCTCCTATTCCCGCACCAAAGGCTGCTGCTATACTGCTTCCGCTTCGTACTCTTTCTTTTCCGGCTTTTTCTCCGTTTCTGTCAATTCTTGAAATCCCAGGGATTTTTACAGAGACTCCTGGGGCAGCAAGGTCCGGTACAATTCTTCCGTCTCTTGTATATCCTTTGCTTGCTCTTATATATAATCCTCCGGTTGTCACATCATATGGCGTATATGTTATGGCGTACTGAGCATTTCCTGGTGAAGTGATGGTCTGTTCGGAGTCTGGATTAATGAATACTGTTTCTTCTTTTAAGAAATTGCTGATCGGCATCCAGATATCATACTGTTTTTCACCGTTTCCTGTTCCGTAAATAAAAAGCTTCCATATGCCGGGAACGAGATTTTTAAAATTCATCCGGATTACCTGCGAACCTCCTATTGTTGCTCCCGGAAAAGAACGTATTTCCAATAATGTATTTTCGGGAAAAAAGCGAATGCTTCGAAATTCTCCCATTTTAAGCTGCATACGCTCAATATTTTCTCCTCCGGGAGACAGAATCCCTACTGTATACACATTTGGCTCGTCACCCCAAAGCTCCATGATGAAGCCATTTTCTCCTTCTGCTACATTAAAATCAACTGTCTGATATTGTTCCTCTCTCCGTATTATTCCATGAAAATGATGACCGCTGATTCCTTCGTTTCCTCCTGCGATGTGAAAAGAAATTCTGGGAAGTAGCGATAGATAGGAAATATATCTTGCCAGACCATTGGCTCCATTGTGTCCTCCAAGATTAGTTCCGATTCCAAGACAGATTGATACCGGTCTTCCCAATTTATTTGCCACACTGATGACATAACGTACTGCCAGCATAACGTCATCCTCCTGACAGGACCAGATCCCATCCGGAATAGAATAAAATTCACGCAAATATTTTTTACTTTGTTTTAATTTTACAACAACAAGTTCCGCATCCGGTGCTACACCCGAAAATCCCTTATCGATATCTTCTCGTCCGGCTGCAACGGCCGCGAGAAATGTTCCATGTCCATTCTCATCTCCGGGGAGCTTTTTATCTTTCTTTTTTATCCCTTCACTAATTTCTTCTCTCGTCCATTCCGTTCCGTAAAGAAATCCTTCCGGCCTTATTCCACTCTGATTGCTCTGATCCCACAGTGAGACAACTTTGGAACTTCCGTCTTCATATAAGAAAAGGGATTCCTCTAATCGAATGCCTGTATCAATAATCCCGATCAAAATCCCACTTCCCCTGTAACCAAGCTGAGGAGATCGCCTGACTTTCAGAATTCCCGTTTCTTCTAATTCTTCTGAAGCCATCAGCCCATAGCATTTTGGAACGGTATCATATCGAAATCTTCTATCATCCCCTGTCAGGGGATTCTTCGACTTTATATAAACAATAGACTGATTATATCCTATAGGAAACACACAATAGTCTGCCAGTTCATTTTCAAAAAAATTTTCATCAAGTAAATAATCAACAAGATATTCCTGATATTCTTCATTTGCCGGAACCCCAACACAATCCTTTTCCTGAAGCAATGCCTTTAATCCATCTTGATTACTTTCCATAAAATCTCCTTCTTTAAAATCTCTTTCTTTTTTTATATGAAAATCATTACATCACACATTAATTATTTGAAATATTTTCTGGAATATTTTCTTTTATGTATATGCATTTTCAGGAAAAATGCTTCTATATTTTTGCTATTAACTTTTTTTGCTATGCCACAACAACGAATTGTCTATTTTTCATAAGAAATGTTTAAATATCTACCCTCAAATTTCTTTTCCTTCTATTGAAAACTGTCCTTTCAAATGTTAACATATTTATAATATTAGGATTAAAAAGTCAAACTTCTTATCGTGCTGACCTTTTGACTCTGATATCACATTTATTAAATAAAGACCATAATTTAGAGCGTTCCTGCCTTTTTCTACATTTGGCACCGCTCCGAATCATTCTAACCAGTTACATTCATTAATTTTAGCGTTGAAAGTTTTGGAGGCATTTCCAGTGATCACAAAAACCATTAACATTAATTCTATGGATAAGATTAAAACTTTTGTAGACATAATTAATAAATTTAACGGACGTTTTGATTTAGTGTCTGGCTGCAGTATTGTCAATGCAAAGTCCATCATGGCCATTTTCAGTCTTGATATTTCCCGCCCGGTTTATCTCTACATCTATAATGAAGATTCCGCTGATTATGTTGCAAAAGCATTAAAAGATTTTGAAGTGAATGCATTGCAGATACAGGAACAGCTTTTAGCATAATGATATTATCCATTTGACTTAATTGACGAACACAAGAACATCAATTTTATCTCAGTCGAGAAGACTCCCACCTCTTTCAGGTGGTGAGTGACAGCAAATTTGTCTCAGTGGGAGTCCAATCTCCGACTGAGATAAACGCTCCGCGAGGATGCGCAGTGATTCTGTAAAGAATATGTCAGCTTACGCTGACCAGAATCACGCGCCAAGTCTCGCGGCTGCTCGACTTGAATTTAATTTAACAAAAAATGAACCAAAAAAAGTACAGATACGAAGTCTGTACTTTTTTTGGTTCGGTCAATTTCTTCTATTGAAAGTCAAACACAGAATGTTTATTTTTCTATTTTTTCTGGTTCTGGATATTCTTCTCCCTGTGTATCTACAGTTACGGATGCCATTACCTGTTTTTCGTATGGAGAATCCATAAATGTCTTCACAGATGCAATCTTATCTACAACATCCATTCCTTCAATTACTTTACCAAATGCGGCATATTCTCCGTCAAGATGTGGAGCTGCCTTATGCATGATAAAGAACTGGGAGCCTGCAGAGTTTGGCATCATGGAACGAGCCATGGAAAGTACACCTGCTTCGTGCTTTAACTGATTTGTAAATCCGTTATTAGAGAATTCTCCTTTAATACTGTATCCCGGATTGCCGGTTCCGTTTCCAAGAGGGCATCCTCCCTGAATCATAAATCCTTTAATAACACGATGGAAAATCAGTCCATCATAAAATCCCTTATTAATTAATGAAATAAAGTTATTCACTGTGTTTGGAGCAATCTGTGGATATAATTCCGCTTTGATTACATCTCCATTTTCCATCGTAATTGTAACAATTGGGTTTGCCATTGTACTTCATCCTTTCTCATAGTTCTATCTATTTCTATTTTTAACATGATAACATATTTTTTTATATTTTCCAACCAAATCAATCTCCAACTTTCTCTCATTTCCCTTCTGATAAAATATATGCTATAATTATTTTCGTTCGTTTTCAGAAAATTGCTTCTGAAAGCTTTTCATTTCATGATGTTTGGGTCAAAAGTTCAAAGCTCCGTTCATTTTTGAACGATAAAGTGTTTGACTTTGGGTCCCGCAAAATATAAGAAAGGATTTTTTATGAATAGAAAACTTTTATTTTTTGATATTGACGGCACACTGCTTGCCGGAGGCATTCCCGGATATATTCCTGACAGCGCTATGGAAGCTTTAACGCAGGCACAGGCAAATGGACATTATATTTTCATCAACAGTGGACGCACATACGGATTTATGCCAGAAGCAATTAAGGAATTTCCTTTTGATGGCTATGTATGCGGTTGTGGTACAGAAGTAATCTTTCATGGAGAAACTCTTTATCATTATGATCTTGATGATTCTTTAAAACGCAGTTTAGATGATATTTTAACAGAATGTAAAATTCAGGCCGTATGCGAAGGTCGAAATTCTTGCTATTTTCAGGCAAAAAATGATGCAGAAGTCTTTGCACCAATTATCACTATTCGTAATTCTTATGCAAAGACAAATCTTGAACATCCCGTTCGTTTTCTTGACGACCCTGTTTTAGCTTTTGACAAGTTCATTATTTTAACAGACACAAACAGTGATATTGATTTATTTCACACAAAGCTAAAAGATAACTTTGACTTTATAATAAGAGAGGAAATGCATCCTTACGGATTCGAAGAGATTGTTCCTAAAGGATGTTCCAAGGCAAGTGGTATCGATTTCATTGTAAAGCATCTTAAAGCATCTTTAGATGACTGCTATGTATTTGGTGATAGTACAAATGATCTTTCTATGCTCACTCATGTAAAGAATAGTATTGCTATGGGAAATGCCTATCCTGAAGTGCTTAGAAACACCTCCTATGTTACAACCCCGATTGACAGGGATGGAATCAGGAATGCCTTAAAGCATTTTAAATTAATTTAATATTGGTCGGTTTTGATTTTCTATTCCTAAACATAATTAGATATACCTTCCAAAGATTAGCTTGCAGTTTTTTTCATAAACTGTTATAGTGGAGTAAATATTACAGTTACAGCTAGGGGGATATTTATGACAGATTTTCTTGTAAACAAATTTATAAAAGACAGTACCAATATTGAAAGTACAGAAGTCCGGACTCGCTATGGTATGCTTGCCAGCGTTGTTGGGATTTTTTGTAATGTTTTGTTGTTTTCCGTAAAGCTTACGATCGGACTTATTCTAAGTTCTCTTGCTGTTACCGCAGATGCTTTTAATAACTTATCCGATGCTGCTTCGTCTATTATCAGCTTTATCGGGGTGAAAATGGCCGGGAAACCCGCAGATGCGGAGCATCCTTTTGGGCATGGAAGAATTGAGTATATTGCGGCTTTAATTGTTTCATTTCTTGTTATTGAAGTTGGATTTACTTTCTTTAAAAGTTCGATTTCTAAGATACTGCATCCAGAAGAAATCAGTTTTGATCTTGTACCATTTGTTATCCTTATTTTATCAATCCTTGTAAAGTTATGGATGGCATTTTTTAATAATAAACTTGGTAAAAGAATTGATTCTAAAGTTATGCTTGCAACTGCAGCGGATTCTCTCGGAGATGTTATCACAACGAGTGCTACTGTACTTTCGATTATTATCTGCCACTTTACATCCATTAATGTCGATGCGATTGCCGGCCTCATTGTATCTGCTATTGTTATCTGGTCCGGTATCTCTATTGCAAAGGATACGTTAGAACCTTTAATCGGTGAGCGTGTCCCTGCGGAACTTTATCAGAAGATTACAGATATCGTAGAATCTTATGATGGAATTGTCGGAACGCACGATCTGATCGTCCATAACTATGGTCCGAATCGAAGCATGGCTACCATTCATGCCGAAGTTCCGAATGATATTAATATTGAAGTATCGCATGAAATTATTGATAAGATTGAACGCGATGTAAAAAAAGATTTGAATATTCTTCTTGTGATCCATATGGATCCTGTCGAAATGCGTGATGAAGAAGTTCTTTCTCTTCGAGAGAAGACTTCCCGCATTGTTCATGCGCTTGATCCTAAATTGAATTTTCATGATTTTCGTGTTTTAAAAGAAAATGAACAACGAAATCTCATTTTTGATCTGGTGATTCCTGATTCTTATTCTGAAAAAGATGCAAACCGCGTGATGCATCAGCTTGTATCTCTTCTTCACGAAATGGATGAAAATGTAGAATGTATTATTACATTAGATAGAAGTTTTGAAGCACCGGAAAGCTAAGCCGTCACAACTTTTAGTTTTTCTTCCTATTCAATAAGCCGAGGCACAGATTTCCAATGTCTGTGCCTCATTTCATTTACTATTCTATATTTCCTGTATCGGATTTTTACAACTTGTAAAATCACCACTCTCTAGCTATATCTATCCTTATAAAGCCTCTTTTCATAAGCAATATACTTCTCTGTTTCTACTTTATAATTCTCCTGTTTCATCGTTACAAGATAAACCTCAAGCATATAAAAAATTTCCCCATTATGCTTTATCGGCTTACAGATCAATTCCGGAAAATCTACATATCGGAACACACTTGCCTGTGTCACACCGACAAAATCCTTCGTATATACTGTATGAAGTATTAAGGAATAAGGAATTTCCTCTAATCTTAATTCTATTCCAGCCTTCTCTTTTGCATTCTTTAAAACATTCTTTTTTGTAATAGCATTTCATCTTGGAAAAAGCAGCGTATATGGAATCAGATCTTCCAAATAAATCTCTTCTTTATCCGCTAGTAGATGATCTCGATTCATAAAAGCACATAGCGGTTCTTTTCCTACAAGGGCATGCGATTTTAAGTCTTTATAACTTCTCTTCCCATTCTTTTTCTTTAAACCCGACCAAAACAAAATCTTCGCCTACAACGATTGGTCGTTTCACAAGCATACCATCTGTTGCCAGTAACGCATATTGCTCTTCTTCACTCATTCCAGGCAGTTTATCCTTTATTCCATTATTACGATAAACCTGTCCACTTGTATTGAAGAAACGCTTTAATGGAAGACCACTTTTCGCATGCCATTCCTTTAACTCTTCCGCAGTTGGATTCTCTTCTACAATATGTCTGTCATCAAACTCCACATCATGATCTTTCAGCCACTTACCTGCTTTCTTACATGTGGAACACTTTGGATACTCTACAAATAAAACTTTCATCCTTATCCTCTCCCCTTCTTATCTTTCTTTAAAAAGTTTTAAAATACTTTTATACCTTCCGAGAATCTAAATATTCTCTATCTGCCAATCGATTGGTTCAAGCTCATGAAAACGCAGGAATTCATTTGCCTGACTAAAATGCCTGCATCCAAAAAATCCGCGATAAGCAGACAATGGACTTGGATGTGGTGCCTCTAAAATCAAATGATTTGGATTTGTAAGCATCGGCTTTTTATTCTGTGCCGGCCTTCCCCAAAGTAAAAATACAATTGGCCGATCCTGTGCATTAAGTACACGTATCGCTGCATCCGTAAACTCTTCCCATCCGATTCCTCTATGAGAATTCGCCTGATGCGCCCGAACAGTAAGAACCGTATTTAATAAAAGGACACCTTGCTCTGCCCACTTTACCAAATACCCATTATTCGGAATATAACAACCAAGGTCATCATGAAGTTCCTTATAAATATTAACCAATGATGGCGGAATATCTACCCCCGGCTTTACAGAAAAGCTTAATCCATGTGCCTGCCCGTTATTATGGTACGGATCTTGTCCAAGGATCACAACCTTAACATCCTTTAACGGTGTCAAATGAAATGCACTGAATATCTCATCAGACGGAGGAAAAATTTCATGCGTCTGATATTCCTCATTCACCTTTTTATAAAGTTCCCTGTAATACGGTTTCTTATATTCTTCTTTGAGCGCCTCCGCCCAATCATTATTAATCGCTGCCATATTTTATCCTCTATTTCCTTCACTGTTTTATCTATATTGCTATTATAGCCTATACTCATGAACAGTGCAATAACTACTAATTTGAGGGACTAAAGAAACGAAAACCAAAAATTTGAGATAGAAGAAAAAGTGAAGATAGTCGCTTCGTAGAAAATGCCTATTCGGCATTTTTACTCGCTCCGACATCACTTTTTCTTCTATCTCAAATTTCTGGTTTTCTGCTTTTAGGCTCCAGAAGGAAATTAGTATTTTTGTTTGAGGAAGAATAAGGGGATTGTCCAGAAGTCTATGGCTTTCCAGGGAATCAAATTCCAAGAAACTGACATTTATATAAGGAGTTCTATTTCTTTTGCCGGTATCCCTTGCTATTTTCTTATCGCGAAATAGTTCTTTGATTAAAAGTCAGAATCTTCTGGAGAATCCCCTTCTCTTTCCAACACAAATCACTAATTTGCTATTTGTTATCAAAAACAGACAGCCGCTGAAACAAAATTTTATGCTGAATTGTAAGAAGACTATAATAAAGAAAAAAGAATTGTGATAAGTTAGATTTTGTGACTTTGCGCTGTGGAATTTTGACTCTGAAAACTTCGGACTCGTTTTTCCGAAGTTTTCGTTTTTTGAGGCAAAATGAAGCGTTTAGCGCAACGGAACAAAATCAAACTTATCACAATTCTTTTTTCTTTAGAAGACTCCATACAATTCAGCTCAATATCTTCTACTAAAGCGGCGTCTGTGTCCCTAGCAAATTAGTAGTTTATGATATATTTTGCTGATTGGCAGCCCTACGACGTTATAATAATCTCCTTTGATTCCAGAGATAAATACCGCTGCCGGTCCCTGAATACCATATGCACCGGCCTTATCTAACGGATCACCGGAAGCGACATAATCTGCGATTTCCTGTTCTGACATTGACACCATCGTGACATCCGTACACTCATGAAATGTTTCTCTTTTTTCTACAGTACCTTTTTTTACGTAAAATAATGCAACTCCTGTGTATACCTGATGAGTTCGGCCGGAAAGGGAAGCCAGCATTGTCTTTGCATCTTCTTCATCTACAGGTTTTCCCAGAACTTTTCCTTCGAGTACTACTATGGTATCTGCCCCAATCACAAGACAGTTATCTTCTGCTTTATTATGAAGTCTAACTACCGCCTCTGCTTTTCTCGCAGCAAGTTCTTCCACCATTTGTTCTGGTGACTCTTCTATAACATTCTCATCTGCATTACTTACTTCTACTTTAAATTCAAAACCGGCCTGCGCCAAAAGTTCTCTCCTTCTTGGGGAACCGGATGCTAATATGATATTCATGATTTTACTTGCTCCTCTTGCGTTCTTATTTTCTCCCGAATTAATACCATCTTGTCATCGGCAGATCATTATTTACTCCATTCGTAAATAGAATCTGATGTAAATCAATAATACCATTCATAAATGTTGCAGCGCAAGCACAAAGATATAATTCCCACATACGAACAAATCGTTCACCAAACATTTCTCTTACTTCATCTTTATGCTTCTGGAAGTTTTGATTCCAGCAAAGTAATGTCTTATTATAATGTCTTCTTAAACTTTCTACATCCAATGTATAAAATTGATGATCCCCTGCGATATGAATAATCTCACGCAAAGATGGTATAACTCCTCCTGGGAAAATGTATTTCTTTACCCATGCATCTCCCGGATGCTCCTGCAGTGCACTGATATAATGAAGCAGGAAAAGCCCACCGGGATTCATAATGCTTTTTACACATTTCATAAACAGTTCATAATTATCTCTTCCAACGTGTTCAAGCATTCCGACACTGACAACACGATCAAATTTTAAGCCGGATTCAGGTAAATCTCTGTAATCCATCAGACGTACTTCTAACTGGCTTTCCAGATGATTTTCCTTAATTCGCTCCTCAAACTTCTTCTTTTGCTCTTTACTTAAAGTAATTCCTACACCTTTAATTCCGTACTTTTTCGCCGCTTCAATCAGTAAATACCCCCATCCGCAGCCTATATCACAGAGTGTCATCCCCTCTTTCAAATACAGTTTCTTGAGAATTCTTTCTACCTTCTGCACCTGTGCCTGATATAACGTATCCTCTGGATGCTTAAAATATCCACAGGAATAGCTCATCGTCTCATCAAGCCACATCTTGTAAAAATCATTCCCAATATCATAATGAGAAGACACTTCCTTCTGCTGATTCTTCTTTGTAAGTGAAGAAAAAATTAATTTCTTCAATGCTTTTTTATCCGTAGAAAACTTGCCCATCTGTCCCAAAAACATATTCAAAGCATGGTACAGGTCACCTTCTATTTCAAGCTTTCCATCCATGTAAGCTTCGCCAAGCGCAATTGATGTACTCGTCAGTAATTCTTTCATCGACGGAATCTCATGAAAAATAACTTTAAATTCCGGTTCTCCCTTACCTATATGGCTTACCTCATCTCCAATTTTCACATCAAATGGATGTTCATCAAACTTGCTTAAAAACTTTACAAATTCTTTTTCTGTCAAATTCATCTCTGTCACTCCAATCTTTTGCTCAATCAATCGGATGTCTCCTCGATAAAGGTGTAAAATCGCCTTGTCTCTACGAAACATTCTTCCATAAAATAACTATTTTATTCAGTTTTATTACAGAATATATTCTGCCATAGGGGATTATAGCACTTTTTGACACTTTTCATAAGAAAAAAATGACAAGGTTTTTGTAAATTCTGATTCTGTTTGTTGGCAGCAGCTTGGAAAATTAGTTTGAGGGATTGGGGAAAAGCATTTATTTAGAAGTTACAAAATCCCTTCTTTATTCATAATTTTCAGTAATTTCTTTCTGCTGCGATACAAATTTGACTTCACATTTGTTTCTGTAACTTGATGACGCTGTGCAATCTCTCGAATAGAATCTATATACCAGTAACGTCTTACAAAAATGTCTCGGTCTTTTCTTGAAAGGGTTCCAAGAAAATCATTCAGAATTTCCCGTATCTGGTAGCTGTCTATTTCTTTTTCCATGCTATACTCTCCGCAGAGTTCCGCAACCTCTTCCTCAATAGAAATCATATGTGTATCCATTCGTTTTGCAGCATTCTTCCGGCGATAACGGTCAATGGCAAGTCCTCTGGCTATTTTTCCTGTAAATGCAGACAGACATTTTGGTCTGTCCGGTGGAATACGTGACCAGAGTGTAAACCAGACATCATTGAGACATTCATCGCAGTCTTCTTTATTATAAAGGACGTTCCAGACAATTTTAGAGCAATAGGCAGAATACTTTCTACTTACTTCTTCAATCGCTTCCTCATCCCGTTGAAAAAACAACTGAATAATCCTCGAATCCTCCATATTCTTCCTCCTGTACATTTTATAATTTCAAGTATTAAAAAACTGTATTATGCATATTTCCCGATAGCTATGCTTAGATTTTTATCGTAAATTTTATTATAAATCTTTTTACCTGTCCGCTTATTTTCATTTAAAATAAACGGCAAATTTCTTTCCAGATGGCTTTACTGTATGCTTTGTCGGATATGGATAGGTAAAGCTTTCTGTGCCATCCTCATCTTTTTCTAATTCTATTGCATCAAGAAAATAAAATTGCAGTTCCATTGAGTTAGCATCCGTATCCGGCAGCGGAATGCTATAGGAAGCATTTCCCTTCTCAAATTCATTTTCTTCCTCCGGGTCAAAACCTTCACTGTTACTGTAGAGATAAACGCCACCGGCATCTTTATCGTACTCCAAATCACCACCGTAACATACAAGGTTTCCTTTGCTGTCTTTTCCTTTCATATATACCTTGGATTTTCCCCAGAACTTCTTATCACATTTTACAAAAATACTGCTTGCCACTTTACTGACACGAACCTTTTGAACCTGAACTTCTGTATTATTTCTAAGCTTAACCTTTATGTCTGTCTCTACACTTTTTGCGGAAGCTTGCAGTTCCTTTCTTGATGCTGAAAATGTAAATTCTACATCGCCAAGTACAGTTGCATCTGGAGCCTCATATTCCCGAGTTATATAACGTATGATTTTAAACGGTATCTTTAATTTTTCTATCTTCTCAGGAAATGTATATCCATCAAATACATACTTTATAAGAACCTCTGTCCCTTTTTCCCCAAGACTGTGACTTATCTCTGTACTCCGGTTTCCCATAACATCATCCATGCTCTTTCCATTGATGCATATGCTTCCACTCGGCGCAATGTCCACCTGATCCTCATCTTCGTTTACACTTTCTCTTTTGTCGTTAACATCCAGCAAAACATAAAGAGTATCTTCATCTAATATAACATTTTCTAGCGTAACATCCACATCCGCTACCGTTTTTGTTGTATTGAGTATCTGCGCATACGAAGTCAGATCTTCACGACTTCCCAATATTCTGTCTATCTTTATTCTGATATTTTCTGCCATTACTCTTGCCGTCGGGTTAAATGACACACCAGAAAGCAGCAATGACACAATAATTGCAAAACACGCCGCTATCTTTACAAGAATCTGCTGTACATTTCTTATAGGCTGTATCCACTCTCCTGCAGCTTCTTCAATAAAACGGTCATCGATATCCGTCACTTCCTTTAAGAAATCCCACTTTTTACTCATAATGCTCTCCTCCTTCTCTATAAAATATATAATAAATTCTGCCATAAGTCTTGTAGCAGATTTATATCTCACACTGCATAGTAATGAAATTACTTTTTCCTTTACTATATATGCCGAAAAAATAAGTACTTCTGTTGCATGGAATTACTATTTGATTCATTTAGAAGAAAACAGACGAAAAAAGAAACAATACCCTATCCCATCTGCTCTGTAGTCGCATCTGGGATAGGGTATTGTTTCTTTTTTCTGACTATCTAAATCCACAGTTGATGAGAATGGGGATTGCCCAGAAGGCTATGGTTTTCATTAGGATGAATATCTCCAGAAGAGGATATTTTCTTGCTCGATTGTATAAAAATTACATTTGCCTACTCCTACCTTATGGAGAATTTTTCTCTGGTTAACTCTCATAATCTTCTGGACAATCCCCTCTCTCCCATCCAAGATTTAAATACTAATTTCCATCTGGAGCCAAAAAGCAGAAAACCAGAAATTTAATATAGAAGAAAATGTGATGTCGGAGCGAGTAAAAATGCCGAGCAGGCATTTTCTGCGAAGCGACTATCTTCACATTTTCTTCTATATTAAATTTCTGGTTTTCGTCTCTTTAGTCCATCAAATTCGTATTTATAAATTGGAATATCCCATCAGGGCGGTATCTACTTCTCTTGCACAGTCACGACCTTCGCGAATTGCCCATACAACGAGTGACTGTCCTCGATGCATATCACCTGCGGTAAAGACTTTATCTACGTTTGTCTTGAAGTGTCCTGCCTCTGTCTTTACATTCGTGCGTTCTGTGAGATCTAAGCCAAAAGCTTTCGTTACATATGGCTGGCTTCCTAAGAATCCTGCTGCGATTAATACTAAATCAACAGGTACTTCGTACTCGCTTCCAGCGACTTCTGCCATGATGTTTCTTCCGGCTTTTTTGTCGAATTTACTTTCGAGTGTGACAAGTTTTGCCTTGCACACTTCGCCTTTTTCATTGGCAATGAATTCTTTTACGGTTGTCTGATATACTCGTGGGTCTTTGCCAAATAAAGCGATTGCCTCTTCCTGACCGTAGTCTGTCTTGCAGACTTTTGGCCATTCTGGCCATGGGTTGTCTGCCTGACGTTCATCTGGGAGTTTTGGCATCATTTCTAACTGAATCAGGCTCTTACATCCTAAACGGATTGAAGTTCCTACGCAGTCATTTCCAGTATCACCACCACCAATGACCATAACATTTTTACCTTTAGCATCGATGTATTTTTTATCAGCAAAATTGGAGTCTAAAAGGCTCTTTGTTGCTGCTTTTAAATAATCTACTGCAAAATAGATTCCTTTGCTTTTTCTGCCTGGAGCTTTGATGTCTCTTGGATTAGATGCTCCACAGCAAAGTACAACTGCATCATACTGTTTCTTTAATTCCTGTGCTTTTATGTCTACGCCGACATTTACACCTGTCTTGAATACAACGCCTTCTTTTTCCATGAGCTTTACTTTTCTCTGGATATATGTTTTCTCAAGCTTCATATTTGGAATTCCATACATGAGCAATCCGCCGACGCGGTCAGAACGCTCATATACTGTTACAGAATGTCCACGACGGTTTAAGTATTCTGCTACGCAGAGTCCGGATGGTCCGGAACCTACGATAGCGACTGTTTTTCCTGTGCGTATTTCTGGTGGTTCTGGTTTAATGAGACCACTTTCATAAGCTCGCTCTATGATACTTAATTCTTTTTCTTTGATATTAACCGGATCCCCGCCTAAATTACAGGTACATCCAACCTCACAAGGATGTGGACATACACGACCTGTAAATTCAGGGAATGGATTTGTTTTTTTCAGGCGATTGTAAGCCTCATCCCAGTTACCTGTATAAGTAGCATCATTCCATTCAGGAATCAGGTTGTTAAGAGGGCATCCGGTAACCATTCCTTTAATTAAAATTCCGGACTGGCAAAATGGAACTCCACAGTTCATACATCTTGCACCCTGTCTCTCCTGTTCTTTTTTGGACAGGGGAGTATGAAATTCGTTAAAATGTTTGATTCGTTTTAACGGCGCTTCACCTACGCTTTCTTTTCGTTCATATTCTAAAAATCCAGTTGGTTTTCCCACAGCGCTCTCCTCCTATCCTCTTTTAATTTCATAAAATGCTTCAATCTGTGCCTGTTCTGCGCTAAGACCTTTTCCTTCCATTTCGGAAATCTTCTGAAGCATCTTCTTGTAATCGTGTGGAATGATTTTCTTAAACTTCGGCAGATATTTGCTGAAGTTATTTAAAATTTCTTTACCTTTTTCAGAGTTTGTATATGCCACATGGGCAGTAATCATATCCTTGATTTCCATAACATCATATTTAGAAACAACTGGTTCGGAAGAAACCATTTCTTTGTTAAGGCTTAAATACAGATCATTATCCTCATCAAGAACATAGGCAACACCGCCACTCATTCCGGCTGCAAAGTTCTTTCCTGTCTTACCGATGATCAGAACCTTACCACCTGTCATGTACTCGCATCCATGATCGCCAACGCCTTCGACAACTGCGGTTGCACCAGAGTTACGAACACAGAAACGTTCACCTGCGACACCATTAATATAAACTTTACCGCTTGTTGCACCGTACAGTGCTACGTTACCAACGATGATATTTTCTTCTGCTTTAAAGCGGATTCCTTTTGGAGGATAAACAATCAGCTTACCACCAGATAATCCCTTACCAAAATAGTCATTACTGTCACCAACAAGCTCCAAAGTAAGACCATTTGGAATAAATGCTCCAAAGCTCTGTCCGCCGGCACCTGTACACTGTATAGTAAATGTATCGTCTTCTAATGTATCATAGTATTTCTTTGTAATTTCAGAACCAAAGATTGTACCAAAGGATCTGTCTGTATTTCCAACATCGATAGAAATACTTCTCTTCTGCTTTTTATCGAGTGCTGTCTTTAACTTCGTAAGAAGAACTTTTTCATCTAATGTCTTTTCTAATTCGAAGTTGTATTCATTCTTCTTGTTGTAGCAGATTGGATGTTTCTTATCTACATATGGATTGTTCAAAATAGCTGATAAATCTAAGTGATACTCTTTTGCTTCTGGAAGTTCCTTTAACAAATCTGTACGTCCTACCAGCTCATCTACTGTACGAACACCAAGCTTAGCCATATATTCACGCATTTCCTGTGCGATGAATTTCATATAGTTTACAACATATTCTGGTTTGCCTTTAAAACGCTTTCTAAGTTCTGGATTCTGTGTTGCAATACCTACCGGACAGGTATCTAAATTACAAACTCTCATCATAACACAGCCCATTGTAATCAGCGGACCAGTTGCAAATCCGAATTCTTCTGCTCCAAGCGCTGCCGCCATTGCTACGTCACGACCACTCATAAGCTTACCGTCTGTCTCGATAATTACTTTATTACGAAGGTCATTTTTAATTAATGTCTGGTGTGTTTCTGCAAGTCCAAGCTCCCAAGGAAGTCCGGCATTATGAATGGAAGAATTACGAGGTGCTGCACCTGTACCTCCGTCATGTCCTGAAATAAGGATTACCTGTGCACCAGCTTTTGCTACACCTGCTGCGACTGTTCCGACACCTGCTTCGGATACCAGTTTTACAGAAATACGAGCATCCCTGTTCGCATTTTTCAAGTCATAAATTAACTGTGCCAAATCTTCGATACTGTAAATATCGTGATGAGGTGGTGGTGAAATAAGACCTACACCAGGTGTTGAATGTCTTGTCTTTGCAATCCAAGGATATACTTTTCCTGCTGGCAAATGTCCACCTTCACCAGGTTTTGCTCCCTGTGCCATCTTGATCTGGATTTCCTGTGCGCTTACCAAGTAACGGCTTGTTACACCGAAACGTCCAGAAGCCACCTGCTTAATTGCGGAACATTTATTCAGTCCATCCGGTCCAACCGTCAGACGTTCTAAATCCTCTCCACCTTCACCAGTGTTTGATTTACCATGAATCATGTTCATCGCAATTGCCAGAGTCTCATGTGCTTCTTTGGAAATAGAACCGTAACTCATAGCACCTGTCTTAAATCGTTTCACGATAGAATCTACAGATTCAACTTCTTCGATAGGAACTCCTTTGGATGGATAATTAAAATCCATTAATCCACGAAGGCTTACTGGAGAAGTTTCTTTATTAATCATGGAAGTATACTGTTTGAACAGGTCATAATTATTTGTCCATGCTGCTGTCTGTAATGTATGGATCGTAAGTGGATTATAAAGATGTTCTTCTTTACCGCTTCTATATTTATGATCTCCTTCACTATCAAGACTCAGATCGTTTTTCAGACCTAACATATCAAATGCTTTTGAATGATGGAAATCTACATCTTCTGCGATATCCTCTAATGTAATTCCTTCTACGCGGCTTACTGTATTCGTAAAGTATTCATCAATCACTTTCTTGCTGATACCAACTGCCTCAAAAATCTGAGAACCCTGATAAGACTGCAGAGTGGAAATACCCATCTTAGATGCAATCTTTACGATACCATGAAGAACAGCGTTATTATAATCATTTACTGCCGCATAATAATCTTTCTTTAATAAGCCATCCTGAATCAGCTTCTTAATACTGAACTGTGCCAGATATGGATTGATCGCACATGCACCGTAGCCTAACAATGTTGCGAAATGATGTACTTCTCTTGGTTCACCACTCTCTAAGATAATGCTTACAGATGTACTTTTCTTTGTCTCGATCAAATGATGATGTACCGCAGATACTGCTAATAACGATGGGATGGCCACATGATTCTCATCCACGCCTCTATCTGTAAGGATAACAATATTTGCACCATTTTTATGTGCCTGATCTACTGCGATATATAAATGATTGATTGCCTTATCAAGCGGTGTTCCTTTGTAGTAAGTAATCGGCACATCTTTTACATTAATATTCTTTACCTTTGCATGACGGATCTTTAATAAATCTGTATTTGTTAAAATAGGATTATGTATCTTAAGTACATGGCAGTTTTCTGCTTTTTCTTCTAAAACATTACCCTCTCCACCAACATAGATTGATGTAGATGTAACGATTTCTTCACGAATCGCATCAATAGGAGGATTTGTTACCTGTGCAAAAAGCTGTTTAAAATAATCAAATAATGGATGATGTCTTTTAGAAAGTACGGCTAACGGAGTATCAACACCCATCGCTCCGATTGCTTCACTTCCATTTAATGCCATCGGTAAAACAGAATCTTTTACTTCTTCATAAGAGTAACCAAATGCTTTCATCAGTCGGTTGCTCTCTTCATAGTTGTACTCTTCTACTGCAACGTTCGGAATCTTTAAGTCTTTTAAGAATACAAGATTATCAGATAACCATTCACCATAAGGCTGTTTCTTTACATAAGAATCTTTAAGAATATCATCATCAATCAGCTCACCTTTTACAGTATCTACAAGAAGCATCTTGCCCGGATGAAGTCTCTCTTTCTTTACGATATGTGTTGTGTCAAAGTCTAAGACACCTACTTCAGAAGAAAGAATCAGCTGATCATCGTCTGTAATATAGTAACGGGAAGGTCTAAGACCATTACGGTCAAGTACTGCTCCCATGATATCTCCATCTGTAAAAAGAATGGATGCCGGTCCATCCCAAGGCTCCATCATGGTTGCATAATACTGATAGAAGTCTCTCTTCTCTCTGCTCATTCCTTCGTTATTTTCCCAAGGCTCCGGAATTGTAATCATCATTGCCAGCGGAAGTGGCATTCCACTCATCAGAAGGAACTCTAATGTATTATCTAATCTTGCAGAGTCGGAACCATTTGGATCAACAACTGGTGTCAGCTTGATCATTTCATCTTTCAGATAATCAGATTCCATGTTTTCTTCACGCGCTAACATTTTATCAGCGTTACCACGAATCGTATTAATCTCACCATTATGAACAATGTATCGATAAGGATGTGCTTTCTCCCAACTTGGTACGGTGTTGGTAGAGAAACGAGAATGAACTAATGCAATTGCAGATTCATAATCTTTATCCTGAAGATCATTGTAAAATAATCTTAACTGTCCAACTAAGAACATACCTTTATATACAATCGTTCTGCTGCTTAAAGAAACAACATAAGTAGAATCGCTGGACTGTTCAAATACTCGTCTTACAATATAAAGACGACGGTCGAAGTCAAGTCCTCTTGGAACATCAAATGGTCTCTTTACAAACCCCTGCATGATACATGGCATACAGTCTGCCGCTTTCTTTCCAAGAATGCCCGGTTGAATCGGAACTTCTCTCCAGCCAAGGAAGTTTAACCCTTCCTTCTCAACAATAATCTCAAACATTTTCTTTGCACGATTTCTCTGCAGTTCATCTTGTGGCATAAAGAACATACCAATACCGTAGTCACGTTCCTTGCCAATAGAAAAACCGAGAGTACTACAGGTCTTTTCGAAGAATTTATGGGATATCTGCACTAAGATACCTACTCCGTCCCCTGTTTTACCCTCGGCGTCCTTGCCGGCTCTATGTTCAAGATTTTCAACAATTTTCAAGGCATTCGATACTGTCTCATGGCTCTTAAGACCCTTGATGTTTACTACAGCACCAATACCACAGTTATCATGCTCCAGACTTGAATCATATAGACCCTGTCGCATATTGTCCTGATACATGGTCTCACCCTTTCTTGCATCACTATAAAATAGTAAATATTCATCAGTTGTAAATTATATTTTTGTAATTAGTAATTGCCAGAAACTCTTCATCAATCCTCATGATTTCATAATCTCATCCTCTTATGATTTTATGATTCTGAAGAAGTATTTATAAGTATCTGGAGAATTACATATTTAAAAAAGTAACAAATTCATTTTCAGAAGTAGTTACGATAACTTCCTGCATTTCTTTTTGTTGTTATCATATTACAACATTTTGTGTGGGTTGTAAATATAAACATTAAGGAGAATTATCTAATAATTTGATTATTTATTTTTAAATACATTATTTTCTGATTATTTCTCTTATTTTGCAGGCTATTGTAGTTAGTTTATTTGGTTTTTATTTCTTTTTAGGTCGTATTGTTCTTATAAAAGCACAATTTTGTTTGTGATTTTTCCTCTTTATTCATCATTATTTTTATATTTAAATACAATTCACACAATTATAAATGTAATTTTTAAATATAAATCCTGCATTTTGTTAACATTGTATACAAAATAACTTAAAAAAATTAAGTGATGAAAGTTCTCTTTATAAAGGGAATTTCATCCCATCATACAACCCAGAAAAGCTATATAAAGTGAATTTTGATTCATTAAGTTAGGAGCAAAATATCTTTTGACCTTAACATCATTAAATATCAAAACAATATTTTCCTTTACCTTGTCCTCTCACAGCTTTAATTAACTCAAATTCCTGTATCTTCTCAATCAAGAACCCCGCCTTGCTGTCCTTATACCCAAGCCTTTCTTTAATTTCTTTTCGCCCAAAGACTTCTTCTCCTGAAAAACTTTCAATAACTGTCTTTATATTTAATGCAGTAACATGGCTTATCATTGTAATTTCCGGATCAATTATTGGAGTGCAGCTGTCAAATATCATATTTGAAATATCATCTGTTAATCTAAAGGGATTCTTCTCTCCAATCCCAATAACTTCATTCGTCTTATCTTCAATTCCAATAAAAATTTTGCCTCCCGTAGAATTAGTAATACAATTCCCTTCTTTTTTTCAACATGCAAGAAGAAGCCATGCATCGGCATAGCTGACACATGGCTTCTCTTTTGTATTTTATAAAGTTTTATCTTTTGTATAACTAATCTGACTGACCAGTTCAGGCTTTATTATTTATAAAGCTCAACGAGTCTCTGCAGGTGCTCGTAACGTTCTTTAGCAACCTTCTCAGATTCGTTGAAGAGTCTTTCAGCTCTTTCTGGGAATGGCTTAATCAGACGAGTATAACGGGATTCGTTATTCAGGAATTCCTGATATGTTCCGTCGCCTTCTTTAGATGTTAATGTAAATGGATTCTTTCCTTCTGCTTTCTTAGCTGGGTCGAAGGAGAAGAGGTTCCAGTAACCAGCCTTAACGGCTTTCTTCATCTCATCCTGGCAATGGTTCATTCCACCCTTAGCGATACCATGAAGTTCACATGGAGCGTATCCGATGATCAGGGATGGTCCGTCATAAGCTTCTGCTTCTGCAAGACATTTAACTGCCTGGTTAGGGTTAGCACCAAGAGCGATCTGTGCAACGTATACGTATCCGTAGCTCATTGCGATTTCTGCAAGGCTCTTCTTGCTCATTTCTTTACCAGCAGCTGCGAACTGACAAACCTCACCGATGTTAGAAGCTTTAGAAGCCTGTCCACCTGTGTTGGAGTACATCTCAGTATCGAATACCATGATATTTACGTTTTCACCGGAAGCTAATACGTGGTCTAATCCACCGAAACCGATATCATAAGCCCATCCGTCACCACCGAAGATCCATACAGACTTCTTAGCAAGATACTGTTTCTTCTCTAATACGTCTGCTGCATCTGGGCATCCTGCTGCTGCAGCTTTTTCTACCTCAGCGATTAATGCCTTAGCATCTGGTGTATTTTCTTTTGTATTTTCTTTTGTTTCCATGAATTTAGCAAAAGCTGCCTTAAATTCATCTGTTGCTTTATCGGAAGCTGCCATCTTCTCTAATTTAGCGATAGCCTGGTTACGTAAAGTCTTCTGTCCAAGATACATACCAAATCCATGCTCTGCGTTGTCCTCGAATAAGGAGTTAGCCCAAGCTGGTCCCTGTTTGGAATCTTTGTTTACTGTATATGGAGCTGTTGCTGCAGGACCACCCCAGATAGAGGAACATCCTGTTGCGTTGGAGATGTACATCTGCTCTCCAAATAACTGAGTGATCAGACGAGCGTAAGATGTCTCTGCACATCCTGCACAAGATCCTGAGAACTCAAGTAATGGCTGGTTGAACTGAGATCCCTTAACTGTAGTATCTGCAGGAGCGCCTGGTTTTCTTCCAACAGTTGCAACTAAGTAATCGAATACTGGCTGTTCTGCTGCCTGGCTTTCCTGTGGAACCATCTTTAATGCACCCTTAGCTGCTGCAGGACAAACTGTGATACACTCACCACATCCCATACAGTCTAATGGAGATACACTCATTGTAAATTTATATTCGCTTGCTTTTGGCTTTGTATCTGCAACTTTCATGTTGTCAGGAGCTGCCTTAATTTCGTCTTCGCTTACTAAGAAAGGACGGATTGTAGCATGAGAACATACAAATGCACACTGGTTACACTGGATACAAGCTTCTGGATTCCATTCTGGAACAGATACAGCAGTACCACGTTTTTCGTATGCGGAAGCACCAAGTTCGAACTGTCCGTCAGCGTTATCTACGAATGTAGATACTGGCAGGCTGTCACCATCCATGATTCCGATAGGTTCCATCATTTCTTTAACCATCTTAACTGTCTCTGGACGTCCTACAAGTTCTTTAGCAGGAGCATCTGGAGCTGGATTAGACCAAGAAGCTGGAATCTCTACTTTATGAACAGCGTCTACACCAGCATCGATTGCTTTGTAGTTCATCTCTACAACAGCGTCACCCTTCTTGCTGTAAGACTTCTTAGCTGCTGCTTTCATGAATTCTACTGCTTCATCGATAGGCATGATGTTCGCTAATTTGAAGAATGCGGACTGTAAGATTGTGTTAGTACGTTTACCCATACCAATCTCGATAGCTTTATCAATCGCGTTGATTGTGTATAACTGAATGTTGTTGTCTGCAATATACTTCTTAGCTGCTGCAGGCATATGATGATCTAATTCTTCATCAGACCACTGGCAGTTAATCATGAAGATTCCGCCTGGTTTAACATCCTGAACCATCTTGTAACCTTTAACTACATAAGATGGGTTATGACATGCTACGAAGTCAGCCTGGTTAATGTAGTATGGGCTTCTGATTGGGTTGTCACCAAAACGAAGGTGAGAAATTGTGATACCACCTGTCTTCTTGGAGTCATACTGGAAGTATGCCTGGATGTATTTATCTGTGTGGTCACCGATAATCTTTGTAGAGTTCTTGTTAGCACCTACAGTACCGTCTCCACCAAGACCCCAGAACTTACACTCTACTGTACCAGGAGCAGATGTGATAGGAGCTGGTTTAACTTCTGGTAAGGATAAGTTTGTAACATCATCCACGATACCGATTGTGAAACGGCTCTTTGGAGCATCTTTTTCAAGTTCTTTATAAATAGCAAATACAGATGAAGGAGGAGTATCTTTAGAACCTAATCCATAACGGCCAGCTGTAAGAACGATGTCGTTAAGACCTGCTTCTCTAAGAGTTGTAGCAACATCAAGATATAAAGGATCTCCTAATGCTCCAGGCTCTTTTGTACGGTCAAGAACAGCAATCTTCTTAGCTGTCTTAGGAATAACGTCTAATAATGCAGAAGATACCCAAGGACGATATAAACGAACTTTGATTAAACCAACCTTTTCACCTTTTGCTGTTAAGTAATCAATTACTTCTTCTGCTACGTCACAGATAGATCCCATAGCGATGATTACGCGGTCTGCATCTTCTGCACCATAGTAGTTGAATAAATCGTAGTTAGTTCCCAGTTTTTCGTTAATCTTGCCCATGTATTTCTTAACAACAGCTGGAAGAGCTTCGTAAACAGAGTTACAAGCTTCTCTGTGCTGGAAGAATACGTCACCATTTTCATGAGAACCACGCATTGCTGGATGTTCTGGGTTAAGAGCATGCTCACGGAAAGCTTTAACTGCATCCATGTTGCACATTTCTTTTAAGTCTGCATAATCCCACTTTTCGATCTTCTGAATCTCATGAGATGTACGGAAACCATCGAAGAAGTTAATGAATGGAACTTTACCTTCGATTGCAGCAAGATGTGCTACAGGGCTTAAGTCCATAACTTCCTGTGGGTTTGTTTCTGCCAGCATAGCAAATCCTGTCTGACGACATGCATATACGTCACTGTGGTCACCGAAAATGTTCAGGGACTGTGTAGCAACTGTACGTGCAGATACATCAAATACACATGGAAGCTGCTCAGCTGCGATCTTATACATGTTAGGGATCATAAGAAGAAGACCCTGGGATGCTGTAAATGTTGTTGTGATAGCACCAGCTGCAAGAGAACCATGAACAGTACCTGCTGCACCTGCCTCAGACTGCATCTCACTAACAACTACCTGGTTACCAAAAATATTCTCCTGTCCTGCTGCTGACCACTGGTCAACGGAATCTGCCATTGGACTGGATGGTGTAATAGGATAGATAGCTGCAACATCTGTATACGCATATGCTACGTGAGCTGCTGCGGTATTTCCATCCATAGACTGTTTTGCTCTAGGCATTGATTATTCCTCCTTGTCAAAAGTTGTGGTTTATTTTAAATTCGACATAATATTATCATTTTTTCGAGGCAATGTAAAGCTTATTCGGAACTGTTCCTTCTAAAATACAAAATCTTGTCCGAAACAGCCTTTTTATGCCAAAATTTCCCCTTGACAGCGTATTTTTTCGAGTACAATTTTATGTTAATTTCGTCTCGAAACTAACAATGTATTATACCGACTTCTTATCTCTTAATTTGTCTATTTTTATCAATAAGATATTGGAGGGTCAAAAGGTATTTTGCAGCTATCATTTTTTCACTTAAATCAACAACTCAGAGAAAATTATACAGTAACATCACCGTAAAAAATTTATCTGAAAAAATACAATCGCAATTCCCAGACACAAAAAAGGTCCCAGCGCAAAACACTCCTTATACCCAATACGTTTTGTGAGCAAAAGAAACACTCCACAAAAACCTCCTAACAACAGACCAAAACAGGCAGCAAAAACATTCCCTGTCACTCCTAACAGCACTCCACTTGCCGCCATTAGTTTAATATCTCCTCCACCCAGCCCACCGGAAGACAGTACGGCAATAATAAAAAATGGAATGCTCACTACAAAAATCCCAAATACTCTTCCTGTTATTGTAATCTTCTGAAATACAAAACTGCTCCATATTCCTGCCAAAAATAATAACATATTCAACTGATCCGGAATCATGTGAATTTTAAAATCCACGATTGAAATAAGCAGCAAGATTCCAAAAATAACAATTACTGTAACTAATCTCAATATCCGCTCCTCCCTCTCAAGAATACCGCAGCATTCTTGCTTGACTTTGTTGTTCTTATTCTTATCCCTATCCTTTCTTATCCTTATCTTGCCTTATCTTTCTTTATATTTCTTTATAGAAAGACTTCGAAAGTTCTTTGTGTTTTTCATTCCTTCTAATTCCAATTAAGTATTTTATTTCTATTTATATATTTATTTTACATTTTATTCCATTTTTCATATTCTGTCAACTATTTATTTACAAAACAGACGAGAAATTATATACTATTTTTAGGAGGATATAAACGAATATGGTCAAAATAATTGAAACAGTCTACAATTTTTTATGGGGAGATTTGCTCACACTGCCTCTACCTGGCGGCGGAACTCTCTCCCTTTCTCTTTTAGTCATTTTACTAATTCCTACCGGATTTTATTTCACGATCCGGACAAGATTTCTACCAATACGTCTTTTTAAAGATATGGTAGGAGCTCTTTTTGAAAAAAAAGGAGATGAGAAAAGTGCACTTTCTGTCATACAGACACTAATCGTTTCTACGGCAACACGTGTTGGAATGGGAAATCTGGTCGGTGTCGTTGCCGCAATTTCTGCCGGAGGTGCCGGTGCAGTTTTCTGGATGTGGCTCACAGCTCTTATCGGATCATCCACAGCATTCATTGAGGCAACCTTAGCACAGATCTATAACGAAAAGGATCCTCTTTACGGAGGATACCGCGGTGGTCCGGCTTATTACATTCACCGTTATTTCGAAGAAAAAACAGGAAAACAAAAACGTTACGTTCTTATTTCCCTACTTTTTGCCATCTCCGGTTTAATATGTTGGTGTGGTATCAGCCAGGTTGTAAGTAATTCTGTAGCATCTGCATTTAAAAATGCATTTCATATTCCACCGCTTTACACCACTATTGTTCTCGTAGCACTTGCCGCGATTATTGTTCTTCGAAAAAATGCAACGGTAAAGGTTTTAGATATCATCGTTCCGATTATGGCAGGATTTTATTTATTGATTACATTGTTTATCATTATCACAAATATCACACAGCTTCCCGGAGTATTTTCACGTATTTTTTCTGAAGCTTTTGGACTCCGTCAGGTAGCCGGTGGCGGCTTTGGCGCCGTTCTCATGAACGGAATCAAACGAGGACTTTTCTCTAATGAAGCCGGTTCAGGTTCGGCCCCTTGTGCGGCAGCCGCTGCTGTTTCTGATAATCCTGTTAAAGTGGGATTAACACAGGCATTAGGAGTTTTTATTGATACACTTATAATCTGTAGTTGTACTGCTATGATCATGCTTCTTACACCAACTAGTCTTACAAAAGGACTTGTTGGAATGGATTTGTTACAAAAAGCAATGGAATACCATTTAGGTACATTTGGAGTAATCTTTATTGCCATCACTTTATGGTTATTCAGTTTTTCCACTTTTATCGGCATTCTCTTTTATGCCCGCTCTAATGTAGCTTATCTATTCGGAGACAACTGGTTCTCTCAGACTGCTTACAAAGTTCTCGCACTTGTAATGCTCTTTGTCGGAGGACTTGCTACTTATACTATTGTATGGGATTTAGGTGATGTAGGCATCGGATTGATGACGATTTTTAATATCATAATGCTGTACCCACTATCAAGAAAAGCCTTAATAGCCTTAAAAAATTATGAAAAAGCTCATTAAAGATAAATAGCCGAAAAGCAGAAAACCAGAAATTCTATATGGAATTTCTGGTTTTCTGCTTTTCGGCTCCAGATGGAAATTCGTATTTATTCTTCTAAATCTTTTGCTAATATTTCTTTCATTGCTTCTAATGCTTCTTTTTCATCCGGTCCGTCACACACACATTGTATAACATCTCCCTGTCGGAATGTTCCACTAATCAAGTTAATAATACTTTTGGCATTCACATCCATATATTCTGTCTTGAAATGGATCTGACAATCATAACGATCCGCCAAATTGGCAATCTTATTCGCTGGTCCAAGGTGGATTCCCTGCTCATTTATAATAGTCAATTCCGCGTGTACCATATGTTTCTACTCCTCCTCCATACTTATACCTGATATGTTTAACTTTCCCCTTCTCAATTAAGAAAAAAGCTATTTCTATTAGTTTTATTTTATCACATTTCAGAGTAGTCTTCAATTATCAAAGCATCGGCAATTCTAGCTGAAATCCAACAAAAAATCTCTTTATATAAATTGAGGTGCGGTAAAATTATCTGTCTTTGATTGCAGTCACTTCAACTTCAATTAACAGATCTTTTGGAAGTCTTGCTACTTCTACACAAGAACGTGCCGGAAATGCACCTGTAAAATAGGTGGAATAAATTTCATTTACTTTTCCAAAATCGTCCATATTTTTAATGAAAACGGTTGTCTTAATAGCCTGATCCAGGCTACTTCCGGCATCTGCAAGAAGTCCTTTTAAGTTTTCAAAAACCTGTGTTGTCTGTTCTTCGATCGTAGCTCCGACTTCACCTGTTGCCGGATTCACACCAATAACTCCTGATGTATATATAAGACCATTATACTCTATTGCCTGTGAATATGGTCCAATTGCAGCGGGGGACTTTTCTGATACGATAACTTTCTTTTCCATAATTAAATTCTTCCTTTCTGTTCTTCCTGATATAGTAATTGTTATCTTTATATTACCATATCACTGTTGTCTTTTTCATTGTATTATTTCTTTTAGGACTTTTTAACAGGCAAAACTTACTCCAGGATAAACTGCTGTTCCTGCCCTGTAATATCTATAATTTGTCCTGTAAGAAACTTCCTGTCATTATTTCTCTTGTATCTTTCAATAATATCATACTGTTCCCAACAATGCATCGGAAAAATAAAACGTGCTCCGACATTTTTTATAAAGTAATCTATTCCAAGAGTTTCTGATTCTTCCTGTCTTGGATCGAGAACAACAAATGCATAATCGATACTTTCTTTTTTCAAAGATTCTAATTCTTCTTTATATTGCCGTTCCATCATTTTATTATCTTCTTCCGGCTCTCCCGGCCAATCCCACCAATGAAGATCTCCTGCATGATAAATTGTCTTTCCTTCTGTTTTTACAAGAAATGCAACTCCTTCATCTGTAGATTTTAGTGTAGACACTGTACATGCATCTATGACTTTTTCTTCATGAGGCTTCATAAATAGAACATTCTCTGCTTTTTTCCAAAAACTACTTGCTCTTTTAATATCCGAAGATAAAACATAAACAACTTTTTTACATTTATTTTCTAATTTAAAAATATCTTTCGTATAATGATCATGATGCGCATGACTGGAAAAAACATAAAGTTCTTTATCGTATTGCAGTTCTGGGAGCTTTCCTTCCCAATAATCAAATAATAAATAACTTTCTTTTGTTTCCACAAGAAAGCCACTATGTTTAATATACGTAACTGTTACTTTGTCCATTTTATTTTTCCTCCAAAATTTTTTCTTTTAAATCGGCTTGAAATATACCTTCTTTTAACATGGCAATTTCATATTTATATGGAGCATATGCTCTCTTTTTCGTTTCTGGATTCGGTATATAGGGAGTTTCCAGTATTTTAGGTACTTGTTCAAACTCTTTATTATAAACGATTTTTTGCAGACATTCATAACCAAGCTCGCCAAATCCTATATTCTCATGACGGTCTTTGTGAGCTCCCTGAGGATTCTTACTGTCATTTATATGAAAAACCGCGATCTGCTCTTTTCCAATAATCTTATCAAATGTCTCTATAACATAATCAAAATCTTCTTTTACTGCATAACCGGCATCACTTGTATGGCAGGTATCAAAACAGACTCTCAATCGTTCTGCATACTCTACGCCCTCATAAATAGCAGCGATTTCTTCAAAGCTTCTCCCAATCTCTGTCCCTTTTCCAGCCATTGTCTCTAGTGCAATATTTACTGTTCCGTCTTTATCTGCATCAAATACTTTATTTAACCCTTTAATAATCTGTTTTATTCCTGCATCTGCTCCCGCACCTACATGCGCACCTGGATGTAAAACCAGTGTCCTGCATCCCAAAGCCTGTGTTCTCTCAAGTTCTAACTGTAAAAAGTCTACGGCCAGTTCAAATGTTTCCGGCTTTACCGTATTCGCCAGATTAATAATATATGGCGCATGCACTACAAACTCATCAATCGCATTTTTCTTCATTAATTCCCAGCCTTCTTCTATTCGAAGCTCTTCTATTGGCTTTCTACGCGTATTCTGCGGTGCACCGGTATAAATCATAAATGTATTTGCATTATAAGAAAGAGCTTCTTTCACAGATCCGAGAAACATCTCTTTCCCACTCATGCCAACATGGCAACCTAACTTTATCATAATAATCTCCATATCTTTTCATTGTATTTTCTATCTATTTTCTGTGGCTTTATAATACCAAACCAAAAGTTGATGCGCAAGAAAATAGTAATTTCTGATTATCTGTTTTTTAATGCATGATGCGCATCTCGCAGCAAGACTGCTGGGGACATTCTTGAATTTTTAAAAATTACATAATTTATCTTGACATTATCGTAAGAAAATGGTATTTTAACAAGCAGGCACTTACATGCTTTAAAGTGTTGATTTTTAAAGTATTGTAGTGTGCTTAATATTATATTTATGGAGGAATTATTATGGATACAAGAATTTCAGGCAAAACAAGATTATTAGGTGTATTCGGCACCCCGATCAAACACTCCGGCTCACCGATTATGTACAACTTCTGCTTTGATTATTACGGAATTGATTGTGCTTATCTTGCCTTTGATACTGATGCATCCCAGGTAAAAGATTCCTTAGCTGCCATGAGACGACTGAATATGCGTGGTGCCAACGTTACTATGCCATGTAAACAGGAAGTATGCCGCAATATGGATAAATTATCTGATGCGGCAAGATTCGTTGGTGCTGTTAATACTATTGTCAACGATAACGGCGTTTTAACAGGTCATATCACAGATGGTATGGGTGTTGTTTTAGATTTAAAAGATCATAACGTATCAATTATAGATAAAGATATTGTTTTATTTGGTGCAGGTGGAGCCGCAACTGCCATTATGGTACAGTGTGCCTTAGATGGAGCGAAATCCATCACTGTATTTAACAGAAGCAATGAAGGTCTTGAGCACGTTGCATCTATCGGACAGAAGATGATGGAAGATGGTGTGAAGTGTAAATTGGAATTCCATCCACTGAGTGACACAGATTTTATGCATGAAAAAGTACGCAGCTGCGATATTCTCATTAATGGAACCTGTGTAGGAATGGCTCCGGTTCTTGATGGGCAGTCTCTTATTACTGATATGAGTGTATTTCATGAAGATATGGTTGTGTACGATGTTATTTACCATCCACTAGTAACTAAGCTTATGGCAGATGCTGTTGCAAATGGATGTAAAGAAGAGAATGTCATTGGTGGAAAAGGTATGCTTTTATGGCAGGGAGCCGGTGCATTTAAGTTATATACCGGACTTGATATGCCTGCTCAGGAATTAAAGGCTTTCCTCGCTAAACGAGAAGAAGAGGGTGTTGAACCACTTGCAGACGTTGCAGAAAATGTTCCTTTCTAGTATACTACATTGTTAAGGGCAAAAGATATTTTGCCCTTAACAGCATTTTATACTGGAAGGAGAATATATTTTATGCCAATTGGAGTTATTGTGAACTGTCTTGGAATTATCATCGGAGGAATTTTAGGTACCTTTATCGGACCACGATTAAGTGAATCTTTCAAGACAAATCTCAATTTAGTTTTTGGTGCCTGTGCGATGACCATGGGCATTAGTTCCATTGCCCTGATGAAAAACATGCCTGCTGTTATTCTTTCTGTTATTTTAGGAACAGTAATAGGACTTGCTATTCATCTTGGTACAATAATACAAAACATGGGGATGGGAATGGAAAAGATTATTTCTAAAATCATTCCCGGTCAGGGAACAAAGGATGCAGAATATCAGAGTGTACTGGTAACCGCTATCGTATTATTTTGTGCAAGCGGTACTGGAATCTACGGAAGTATCACAGCCGGAATGACTGGTGATCACAGCATTCTTTTAGCCAAGACAATTCTTGATCTTCCAACCGCTTTAATCTTTGCCTGCGTTCTTGGACTTGTAACCTGTGTAATTGCAATCCCTCAGTTTATCGTATTCATGCTGCTTTTTTTACTTGCCGGGGCGATTTATCCATTCTGCACAGAAACTATGATCTGTGATTTCAAAGCTTGTGGCGGAGTACTTCTTGTAGCAACTGGCTTCCGAATGATGAAAGTGAAAGAATTTCCTGTAGCAGATATGATACCGGCAATGATACTCGCCATGCCATTAAGCCACCTCTGGGTAACATATGTACTTCCTTTTGTTTCTTAAAAAGATTTCATGAATTGCTAATTTGCTATCAAAACTATCCAGCCGCTGAAATAAAACTTTATGCTGAATTGTAAGAGAACTACGATAAAGAAAAAAGAATTGTTATAAGTATCGCATTTTGCGACTTTGCGCTATGGAATTCTGACCATAGGAACTTGGGACTCGTTTTTTCCAAGTTCCTGTTTTTCTGGGCAGAATGGAATGTTTAGCGCAACGGAACAAAATCAAACTTATAACAATTCTTTTTTCTTTAGAAGACTGAATACAATTCAGCTCAAAGCATTCCTCTTCAGCAGCGTCTATCTCCCCAGCGAATTAGCAAATAAACATCGCATCCCCGAAGGAGAAGAACCTGTATCTTTCTTTTACCGCTTCCTCATACGCTGCCATAATATGATCCTTTCCTGCTAATGCGGATACGAGCATTAAAAGGGTAGATTCCGGCAGATGGAAGTTTGTAATAAGACAGTCAATTGCCTTAAATTTATAACCTGGGTAAATGAATATTTCTGTATTACCGCATCCCGGATGAATCACTCCATTGTCATCTGCAACCGATTCCAGAGTTCTTGTACTGGTTGTACCTACTGCGATAATTCTTCCACCATTCTTTTTTGTATCATTGATCAGCTTTGCTGCGGTTTCTGTTACATTATAGTATTCAGAATGCATATGGTGTTCGAGTACATTTTCCACTTTTACCGGTCGGAAAGTTCCAAGTCCAACATGGAGAGTTACGCGGGCGATATTTACGCCCATATCTTCAATCTGTTTTAACAGTTCTTTTGTAAAATGAAGTCCAGCTGTCGGTGCGGCTGCGGATCCTTCATACTTTGCGTAAACGGTCTGATAACGGTTTTTATCCTGTAATTTATGTGTGATGTATGGGGGTAAAGGCATCTGGCCAAGACGGTCTAATACTTCCTCAAAGATTCCTTCATATTCAAAATGTACAAGACGGTTTCCATCTTCTAATACATCAACGATTTCAGCTTTCAGTTCTCCATTTCCAAAGACTACTCTTGCACCTGGACGGCATTTCTTGCCCGGTTTTACAAGTGTTTCCCAGACATCATTTTCTTTTCTTTTTAATAACAGAATTTCAATGTGGGCTCCGGTATCTTCTTTTGTTCCGATAAGACGGGCTGGGATAACTTTTGTGTCGTTGATAACCAGACAATCTCCCGGATGAAGATACTCTGTAATGTCATGGAAAATACGGTGAGCTATCTCACCGCTTTCCTTGTTAAGCACCATCAATCTTGATGAGGAACGGTCTTCCAGCGGGTCCTGGGCGATCAGTTCCTGTGGAAGATCAAAATTAAAATCACTTGTTTTCATCATGCTCTTAATTCAACTCCCATTTTTTCAAGTTCTTTAAGAATCTTATCTACGATCTTGTTGATTTCAGCAGCTTCTAAGCTTCGTTCTGGGGAACGGAATACAAGGCTGAATGCAACGGATTTATATCCTTCTTCAATCTGAGAACCTTCGTAAACGTCAAATAACTGGATGCTCTCTAATAACTTGCCGCCTTTTTCTTTCATTACTTTTTCAAGACTTCCTACGAAAACTTCTTTTTTCATAACAAGGCTTAAGTCTCTGTTTACAGCAGGATACTTTGCTACACCTTCATACTTTCTGTCAAAGGTTGCTTTTTCTGTGATAACCGGAAGATCGATTCCCGCTACGTATGCTTCACACTTCATATCGTAGTTTTCACACACTTCAGGGTGTACCTGTCCGATAAATCCAGCATAAGTTCCACCCACATAAATGAGTGCCTGTCTTCCCGGATGTAAGAAAGGTTTTTCCTGAGATGGCTCAAAATCAACTTTGCCTTCCAGACCAAGTTTTAAGAACATTTCTTCAAGAACACCTTTTAACAGGAAGAAATCACATTCTCCGTACATTCCAAGAGTCAGACGCTTTCTTTCCTCTGGAAGTTCTGTCAGTGGCAGTGCCTTTGGAAGATATACGTTACCAATCTCGTAAAGACGTACATTTTTATTTCTATGGTTATAATTTCCTGCTAAAGAAGTTAAAATACCATTTAACTCAACTGTTCTCATGATACTGTAATCTTCTCCAAGTGGATTTGCGATTACAATTGCCTGGCGTAACGGATCGTTATCAGGAAGAAGTAATTTATCAAATACCTTAGGGCTTTCAAAAGAGTAGCACATTCCACCACAGAATCCGTTCTGTTCTGCAATATTCATAACAACGTCTTCTACTCTTGCACTAAAAGACTTCTTACCAGCAGTTGCTTCTCCATGAGGAAGTGTTGTAGGAATATTATCATATCCAAAGAATCTTGCCACTTCTTCTGCGATATCTGCAGAACATCTTAAATCCTGACGGAAAGATGGGATAAGTAACATATTGGTTTCTTTATCATAGCCAATCTCCAAGCGGTTAAAGTATTCCATCATCTTTTCTTCGGATACATCTGTTCCAAGAAGCTTATTATATTTTGCTGGTTCAAAAGGAATCTTTACTTCTTCTACAGGATTTGGATATACATCTACAACACCGCCAACAACTTCACCGGCACCTAACTCTTCTACTAACTGGCAGGCGCGGTTGATTGCTTCTAATGCATTCTCAGGATCAAGACCTTTTTCAAACTTACCGGAAGCATCTGTTCTAAGACCGATTCTCTTAGAAGAAAGACGAATATTTGTTCCATCAAAAGTAGCAGCTTCAAAAAGCATTGTCTGAATGTCATCTGTAACCATGGAGTTTTCTCCACCCATGATACCGGCAATTCCAACAGGACCTTCTGCATCGTTAATCATTAATACATCTTTATCAAGCTTTCTTTCCTGTCCATCAAGTGTTGTGTATACATCACCATCATTGGCACGTTTTACAACGATTTTATGACCTCTGATCTTATCTAAGTCATAGGCATGCATTGGCTGTCCATACTCTTCCATAACATAGTTTGTAATATCTACAATATTGTTGATCGGACGAATGCCCATTGCCGCAAGTCTTCTCTGCATCCATTCCGGTGACGGAGCTAATTTAATATTCTTTACGATTCTTGCTGTATATCTTGGACACAGTTCTGTATCCTCTACTTCTACAGAAATATAATCTTTTGTTCTTTCATCGTTTCCAACTACTTTTACTTCCGGAGCATAAAATGGCTTTTCAAAGGTAGCTGCTGCTTCTCTTGCCATACCAATCATACTGAAGCAATCTACACGATTAGATGTAATTTCAAATTCTACTACTGCATCACGAAGTCCTAAGGCTGCTACTGCATCATCCCCTGGTTTTACTCCTCTGCTTTCATCAAAAATGTAAATTCCATCTTCCGGTGATTCCGGATACATATCGCGTGTGCTTCCTAATTCTTCAATAGAACACATCATACCGTAAGAAGGTACTCCACGAAGCTTACCTTTTTTAATCTTGATTCCATTCTCAGGATTAGGACTTCCATCATGTCCGCCTGCAACACGTCCGCCATCTAAAACAACCGGAACTAATGCTCCCTTAAATACATTGGATGCTCCTGTTACGATCTGTACTTCCTCAGCACCTACATTTACCTGACAGATTACTAACTTATCAGCATCTGGATGCTTTTCAATCTTTTCAATTCGTCCAACAACGATCTTCTCCAGATTTTTATCAAGATATACTGCATTCTCTACATGGGAACCAGACAGAGTCATCTTGTCTACATATTCCTGTACAGTACAATCCAAATCTGGAACATATGCTTTAATCCATGAAATTGGTGTATTCATTTTCGTCTCCTTTTATATCTATAAATTTAAATATTAGTTATTTTTAATCCTTTCCACTTCAAGAATATCTCAACATCCTTGAAGCAGAATACACGCTCTAGAACTGTTTTAAAAATCTTGCATCGTTTTCGTATAAGAGGCGCATATCATCGATTTCGTATTTTAAAAGAGTGATTCTTTCAAGTCCGATTCCAAATGCAAAGCCTGAGTATACTTCCGGATCAATACCGCAGTCACTTAATACTTTAGGGTGTACCATTCCACATCCAAGAATCTCAATCCAGCCGCTTCCCTTACACATACGGCATCCTTTTCCTCCACATTTGAAGCAGGATACATCTACCTCAGCACTTGGCTCTGTGAATGGGAAATGATGTGGACGGAACTTAACCTTTGTATCTGGTCCAAAGAATTCCTCTGCCCACTGCTGTAATGTTCCCTTTAAATCAGCAAATGTAATTCCTTTATCTACGACAAGTCCTTCTACCTGATGGAAAGATGGAGAATGTGTTGCATCTACTTCGTCAGAACGGAATACTCGTCCAGGAGCGATAACGCGGATTGGCATACGTCCTGTTTCCATGATACGTGCCTGTACCGGTGATGTCTGTGTACGAAGAAGGATATCTTTTGTAATGTAGAAAGTATCCTGCTCGTCCTTTGCCGGATGATTTGCCGGAATATTTAACAATTCGAAATTGTAGTGATCATACTCTACTTCCGGTCCCTCTACCACTTCATATCCCATACCGATAAATACTCTTTCAAGATCATCTAATGCGATCTGGTTTGGATGACGATGTCCGACTGCTACTTTTTTACCTGGTAAAGTTACGTCAATAACTTCCTTCTTCATCTTTTCTTCACGAAGCTTTTTCTGGATGGCTGTTCTCTTTTCTTCCATCTTTTCTTCGATACCAGCACGTGCTTCATTTACCATCTGACCTACCTTTGGTCTGTCTTCCGGTGCTACATCTTTCATTCCTTTTAACAGGCTCGATAACTGTCCCTTTTTACCAAGGAAAGCAACTTTAACATCATTAAGCTTGTCCATACCCGCTGCATCTTCAATTGCCGCAAGTGCCTGCTGACGAATCTGCTCGATTTTCTCTTTCATGATAAACTCCTTTATTATTTAAATTAATTTACTTTGGTTGTCTGGCAGCTGCTTTTCGTTATTCAATAGGGAATTCCAACAGATTTGTCTATTGAATCTATTAAATAAAAAAAGCCCCTTTTTAATATAAATTAAAAAGGGACGAATAAATCCGCGATACCACCCTGATTCCCGAATATACCAGATATATTAAGCGTATTCAGGCTCTCATTAACGCGTAACGTGCGTAGACGACATTCCTTATCTAAATATATAGTCTCCGGAATGCAGCTCCAGTGTGGAAATTCAAAATATAACGGAGCCTTGAAGAACTTACAGCCGATGATTCTCCCTCTCTACTGGTACATTATACTTCTACTGTGGGCAGAATGCCCGCACTTTCAACGCTTTTTCAATGAATAACATTGTAACGCAGGGAAAAATTAATGTCAAGAGGTATTTCGTGCTTTATTCCCATTGAATTCGTCCTTCCATCATCAAAAGCTGCTGTCCAACTCTGGAGAACTCTCCAAGTACTATCTTTCTTCCTTCTTCTGTTTTATACCAGTCCTCTGAGGAAATATGATCTACAACAACGGGATGTATGAGAATCTCCACCTCTGGAAATACCATAGAATAATAAAGGAACGAACGTCTGGCATGGTGTGCTTTACAACATAATATCGCTTTTTTTAAATGAATTCCTCGCTTTTGAAGCAATAGTTTTGTCTTTTCCGCATTCTCCAAAGTATAGGTTGCCTCACACTCTTTTAAAATTGCGGAAGCCGGAACTCCATTCTGAAGTAAAACTGCTTCTAAAAAGTCCGCCTCACAGGCAAAATCTGTTCCGTATTTCTGCCCTTCTTTTGAAACACCCTGGAAACTTCCCTGTACCTTTGTATACCCACCCGATGGCAATAACAAGGGGGCATATCCTTCTTTATATACTCTTGCCGCTTCTTCCGTATGCTCCGGTCTTGCACAGCCTGGTATAAATATCGCATCTGCCCTTTCCAGTCTATCTTCTAAAAATATATAATCTGTAATCTCCTGAATCTGTTTCTTATCCAAATGATACATTTTAATTCCTTCTGTCATTCACTATTTTCTAAAATTATCTGTTTTAGAGTTTTTTATTTTTCTATTTCGAGTTGTTGTCTTCTCCCATCGATACGTCTTTATCATTTTTATTATTATTCTTGTTATTCTTTCTGTCGGCTCTCTCACTTTTAGATTTCTGACGCATCTTCTCTGTCTGTGCCCTCTGCTGCCTGCGCCAGTTTGGTCTAAGAGTACGAATAAGAAGATGATAATTATCTTTATTCTCTAAAAAATAATTCACTTCCGCTCCATAAAAAACCATGGACATACAAAAATACAGCCATAAAAGCAGTATCATGATTCCCGCCATACTTCCGTAAATATACGAAAAATTCGTAAAATTATCCATATAGATCGAACAGCCTACAGAAACTGCCACCCAGCTAAGTGTCGCAATCAAAGCTCCCGGAAACTGCCCTCGAAAACTAGACGTTCTATTTGGAATCCATTTATAAATTATCATAAATAATAATGTCAGAAAGACTAGGGAAAATAAAATCCTCTGATGCATAAAATATCCCAAGATCGGAATCACAAACGGGAACTTCCAACATACATAACGATATAAACTATTTCCAAATACCCACATAACAAGCATAACGCTTATCATAAGTGCAAACAATAATGTATACACTAAACTAAATAAGCGTATTACAAAATAATTTCTGTTCTCATCAATATCATATACAGAATTCAATCCGATAACAATCGAATACACACCCCTTGAAGATGACCACAATGCTGCAATAATAGAAATCGCAGATACTGTCGTTCCTGTCTTATGATAAATTTCATTTACAATATTTTTGATCAATGATCCTTCCTCAAAAGAAATCATCCTTGTCAATATCACTATAATGTCATCTTTTGAAAAAGGAATATATCTGGTCAGTGTCAACAGGAAGATCATAAACGGAAAAATGGAAAGGAGTATAAAAAAGGCGGACATCGCCCCAAATGCTCCCACATGATCATCACTGCATTTCTTTAGAAAATCCATAACCAGTTCGTATAAATCTTTCACCCTTTTTCTTGCTGGCATACTTTCCATCCTCATTATATTTTACATAAGAAAAGCCGCCTCATTCACATGAGACGGCTATAAAGCATACACCCAAAATGCCGTAGCCTGCGATTTTGAGTCCTAGCCAAAGCCAGGTGGGTAACTTCAATTAAATATCTGACGTCCTCTCAAAATGGTGAGGCATGCCATCCCTTCAATGATTTAGTTTCCCAAGTTCAAAAATGTAGGTTCAAAATAGCAGGGGGTCTCGAACACTCCAGGCTAGTATATACATACTATAACTTAATTATCTCTAAATTTCAAGATAAAATTATCCACTTTACTGTAAAAATATTACTCTGCAATCATGTGCTCTGTGCAGACTTCCTTTCAATTCCAGTTCAGTCCAGCTCAGATACTGCACTTTTAATGGGATTTCACTTAATCTAAATACAACTTTCCATCCCGCACATGATAATCACGATTTTTATGTCGAAGCAGCGTATGCCTCATATAATGCAATAGATATTCTTCTCCTTTCATATCGAGCATTGTAAGAAGATATCTTGACAGATAATCTGTCTCGTCATCTATAAGCATCATATGCTTTCCGTTTAAATAGTATGCCAATGCACTTCCATCATTATACTGATCTTTTAAATAATTTTTACTCGCACTGATACGATCAATAACCATTTCCGCTACATATTTTTTTGGCATCTTCATTCCGACAAGCTTTCCTCCTGTTGGATTAATGCTATAATCGATCCAATATTCAAAATGATGAAGATTCCTTCCCTTATGATGAAGCCAGCCTCGTGAACAGGTCTTCAATTCCTTTTCCCTATTGATCGGACTTCTGTCTCCCTGATAATAAATAACTCCCGGAATAAACTCTATAGGTGTATATTTTGACAAATCATGAAGAAGTCCCTGTTTATATAACCCCACCTTAAAACAGGTTTTCATTACCAGCATCTTGTGGTGGGTGATGGTACTAAAATGTCCTTTTAAATTTTTAAATATCCTCATTCTCTTTTTCCTGATTTTTTTCAAAGTTTACCGCATCCCTTACTAAGTAAATTGGTCTCTTTCTTATTTCTGATAAAATAACTGCCAGATATTCTCCAATAATCCCCAACAAGAAGAATAATACTGTAAACATAAAACAAATTACTACAACTGTTGTCGTATAACCTCCTGGTGCGCCAACACGAATCTTCATATAAATAGAGTAAATAATCAACAGTACACAGGCAATTCCTGCAAACGTGCCACACAATGAAGCAATCTTCAACGGCAGGTCCGAATAACTTAACATTGCCTGTACTGAAAACTTAAACAATCCTTTGATACTGTACTTACTTTCTCCTGCTGCTCTATCATGTGCTTCGTATTCTATGGTTGTCTTTTTAAATCCAATACTTTGCACATAGGCACGAAGAAAACGTGAAGTTTCCCGAAAATGCTTTTTTAAAACTTCCGCTGGCTTCTTTGTGATGGCAAAAAAATCGGAGGCATTTTCCTCAAAATGTACCTCTGAAATCTTATTCAGTATTTTATAGAACAAGCCTGATGTAAGATTCTTAACAAATCCAGCACTCTTATTTGCTGTACGAACCATGCTGATTACTTCATATCCCTGATTAAACGTATCTAAAATCTGCGGGATACATTCTACAGGATGCTGCAAATCTGCATCCATACATACAATTCCATCGCCTGAACTATAATCAATTCCCGCAATCATTGCTGCCTCATGTCCATAATTTCTCGAAAAATGTATTACCTTTACCTTTTTCGAATCCATAGCTAATCTATCTAAGATAGCAGGGGATGCATCTCTACTTCCGTCATTAACAAAAATCAACTCATAATCACTATCAATTCCCTCTAAAATAGGAAGAATCGTTTCATAAAACTTATCCAAAACTGCCTCTTCATTATATACAGACACTACAATGGATAACTTATTTATTAATTTCATACACTATCCTTTCTCCTCGTATATTATTTTCATTTATAATAGCATTTCATGAAAAACTTCGCAACCTGTCGTATAAATTTGCTGTCACTCACCACCTGAAAGAAGTGGGAGTCTTCTCTACTGAGATAAAATCTCTATGAAATCTCTTTACAAAACTCTCATTTCGTGCTAGACTCGTTTAGATACGACAGTTCATTTGTACCATCCTGTCGCTAAATAAAACCAGGACAGCATTTTATTTTTACCAAAAGATTTTACAAACAGATGATTTCAAGATGCTGTATATTTACAGCATCTTTTTTATTGTTTTTAATATGTACCATCAGAATCTTTTAATGATTTTGATCGTATGTATAAGTTTAGAGGAGGATTTTTTAATGTATATTTTAGAAACAGAGCAATCCTTTGACTCCGCTCATTTTCTAAGTGGTTACAAAGGTAAGTGCAGTAATCTCCATGGACATCGCTGGAGAGTTGTAGCACGTATTGCTATGGATGAATTAAATAAAGAGGGGCAAACCAGAGATATGGTAATTGATTTTGGAGATTTTAAAGATGCTCTAAAAAAACTCACAGATGCTTTAGACCATTCTTTTATCTTTGAAACAGGCTCTTTAAAAGAAACAACGCTAACAGCTCTTAAGGAAGAAGGATTTTTACTTCATGAAGTTCCTTTCCGTCCAACCGCCGAGCAGTTTTCCCGCTATTTTTATGAACAATTACAAGAACTGGACTTCCCTGTATATAACATTTCTGTATATGAAACTCCAACAAACTGTTCTACTTATCAGGAGGCATCTTTATGATTACCTATCCTGTAGTTGAAAAGTTTATCAGTATTAACGGAGAAGGTCAAAAAGCCGGCGAACTTGCTGCATTCATTCGAATGCGTGGCTGTAATCTTTCCTGTAATTACTGTGATACATCCTGGGCAAATACAATGGACTGTCCTTGTGAATTTTTATCCACAGAGGAACTGATCACATGGCTCACTGAACATAAAATTAAAAATGTAACTCTTACCGGTGGAGAACCTTTGCTTACAACAGGAATTGACACATTCATCGAGGCACTCGGTTCTTCTGGATTTTCTGTAGAGATTGAAACAAATGGAAGTGTAGCTTTAGATTGCTTTCATAATCTTTTACATCGTCCGGCCTTTACTATGGATTATAAATGTCCGGACAGCGGAATGGAGCAGGCGATGTGTACAGATAATTTTTCTCTACTGCTTTCTAAAGATACCGTTAAATTCGTTGTCAGTAGCATTGCTGATCTGGAAAAAGCAAGAACAATCTGTACGCAATACAAAATTGCTGACCATTGTCCTATTTTTTTAAGTCCGGTATTCGGACGAATTGACCCAAAAGAAATTGTAGAATATATGATAGAACATCATTGGAACGAAGCCCGTCTCCAGCTCCAGATGCATAAATTTATCTGGCCGCCGGAACAACGCGGAGTATAAAAGGAGGTAAAACTATGGCTATAGATAAAGATGCCATTCGTGAACATATCAGGGGAATTCTTGCTGCTCTTGGCGATGACCCCGATCGTGAAGGATTGAAAGAAACACCCGATCGCGTAGCTCGTATGTACGAAGAAGTTTTTGAAGGAATGAATTATACCAATCATGAAATTGCCATGATGTTTAATAAATCTTTCAAAGACGATCTATGTGTCGGCGCTGATAAAAAAGATATTGTTTTAGTTCGAGATATTCCAATCTTCAGCTATTGTGAACACCACATTGCTCTTATGTACGATATGTCTGTATCCGTTGCGTATATCCCAAAAGACAAAGTTCTTGGTCTAAGTAAAATAGCAAGAATCTGCGACATGGCCTCCAAACGTCTTCAGCTTCAGGAACGCATCGGCTCTGATATTGCAGAAATCATGTGCGAAGCTGCCGAAACAGAGGATGTTGCCGTTATTATTCATGGAACACACAGCTGCATGAGCGCAAGGGGCATCAAAAAAGATGCAGCATCTACTGTAACTACAACTTTCCGAGGACGTTTCGAAACAGATTCTTCTATTCAGAGTCAGCTTACAATGATGCTTCACGCATAAACATATGCCATATGTAAGATGCGAATAGAATTATGTCATGCATTGCATAATGCGCATGAAAAAATTATTTAAAAAACACTTAATAGATACCTAAAAACCTATAGAAAGAAGGAATTATTTATGCAGGAACTCAAAAATAAAGAAGCTGCTGTTGTCGTTTTCAGTGGTGGACAGGATAGCACAACCTGCCTTTTCTGGGCTTTAAAACGTTACAAAAAAGTAATTGCATTATCTTTTGACTACCATCAAAAACATGTAAAAGAATTAGAATGTGCAAAGAAAATCTGTCGTGACCATGAGGTTGAACACCATATCATGGACATGAGTCTTTTAAATCAACTTGCACCGAACTCTCTTACACGCGTAGATATTAAAGTAGATGAAAACGCTCCGGAAGAGGGAACACCAAATAGCTTCGTTGACGGAAGAAATCTTCTCTTTCTGTCCTATGCTGCCGTTTTTGCAAAACAAAGAGGCATCACAGACATTATCACCGGTGTATCTCAGAGCGATTTCTCCGGATATCCTGACTGCCGCGATATCTTTATCAAATCATTAAATACAACCCTCTGCCTTGCCATGAATTATCAGTTTGATATCATTACCCCTCTTATGTGGCTTGATAAAAAAGAAACCTGGGCTCTGGCAGACGAACTCGGTGCCTTTGATATTATAAAAAATGAAACTCTTACCTGCTATAACGGGGTTATTGGAGATGGCTGTGGTCATTGTCCATCATGTAAACTCCGTAAAAAAGGATTAGATGCATATTTAGCTTCAAAAAACTAATTGAATCAGCTTAAAAAAATGAAAACCAGAAATTTAATTTCTGGTTTTCTGCTTTTGTCACTAAAAAATTCAAGTCGAGCTGTCACCCACCACCTGAAAGAGGTGGGAGTCTTCTCGATTGAGATTAACTTTTATTATATTCTCAGTGTATGCTTTTCGCTCTCGCCCGGTCCAAATCCAAGCTTGTCATATTCTGCCTTAGCTACTTCCCATGGAAGTTTATCTACCGGTTCCTTTAAGTAACTTAATATCTCTGCAATACCTTCGCCTGTATAGGAACTGGTAAAAAAGATCTTCTTACAACCTGCAAGGCGCAGCCATTCGGCTGCTAATTCCGGATTCGCTGCCCAGTGATCGCACTTCGTAACTACACCAACAACTTCACGATTACTTACTGACACAATATTCGGTGGATATAGAGAAAACGGTTCTATCGCACTCATCAAAAGTCCAATAACATCTGCCTCACATCCATAAACAGCTAATGCTCCAGATAACTGCTTCGTCTCCGCATACTCTCCCGGTGTATCAATAATTACGTCAAAGTTGTTTACATACTGCGTCTTATGGTAAGTAATCGGCTTACCCTTCATCGCCTGCATGATCGTAGTCTTACCTGATTCGCTACGACCCACAAACATTATCTTACGCATTATAACCACCCTGTCTTCCTGCTTCGCATCTGCTGTATGCTATCACCACTTTTTGTCTATCGACTTATTTCTATCGACTTATTTCTATCGACTTATTTCTTTGTAACAGGACATGTAGCATATCCTAAATCATTCTGGAAATAATGGATTACAGCCTTAACAGCAGATTCTACTGCCGAAATACGTCCTGTCAGAATTAAAGTTCCGCTGAAACGGTCTACGAATCCAAGATAAACATCTCCGCTCTTAATAGCAATATCTGCTCCAATTACAGCAGATTCACTCGGAGTAACTGTGATAATACCGATTGCAGAACGATCAAAATCGATATCTGGATTCAATCCTAACTTACGATATACGATTGGCTTAGGACTTGTAATAACATGAGCCAGTGTAATCTGTCTTCCTGGCACAGTTTCCTGAATAATACGTAATCTTCCTTCTGTGTCCTTTGGTAATAATTCTTTGATATCCATAACTTCAGCTCCTTTAATTTATATTCATCATTACACTCATGATAATGACATTACACCAAAATGGGCGTAAATGTACTCCTATGTGAACATTATATCATACCCATTTTGAACATTCTATGAAAAAATTGGACACTTCATGGGATTAGTTGGCACTTTCTTGATAATTCGCACAAAAAAGGGTAAAATATCAACGAAAAAAAGCAACAGATTGCAATATACTGTGAATGACTTTGAAAATGAAAATTAGGTTATCATTTCATCATTCTGACAAATTCATATCTTCCTTTGTTGTTACTGCAGTTTTCCATTTTCCTTTTATCAGACAATAGATATATACGATATTTGTTACTGCCGTACTAATTGGATAAGCTATCCCTATTCCCAATGTCCCCCATCCTAATATATTAGAAAGGAAATAAGCAAGAGGTATTCTTGAAGCTAATGCCCCTACTGTGTTTCCAACAGCCACATAAGAAGTATGGCCTGAACCAATAAATATACCAGAAAGGCAGTATGCTAATGGCATTACGATGACATAATCCCAGCAATGTCCCTTAAAATAATTTGCTCCAACAAGTAATGTCTGTGCATCATTTGTAAAGATACTTAATAATTCCTTAGAAAAACACCACATGATAATACAGATAAACAAACTATATAAAGAAGAAATAATCAACTCTACTATCGCTGTTTTTTCGACCCGTTTTAACTTTCCTGCTCCCACATTTTGTCCAACGATTGCTGACAGAGCTGCATGCAATGCTATTACTGGCAAAATAAAAATTACATTTATCTTCGCTGCAATTCCAACTGCAGCAGATGCATATACTCCCAGAAGATTTGCTACTGCAATCAAAACAACCAATGAAAAATTCAACATAAAATTCTGAAAAGCAGAAGGAATTCCTATTTGAAACATAATTTTAATTTTTTCTTGATCAATATGAAAACTTGAAAGTTTAAAATCAAACGGAAAGTCTATTTTACGCAAATAAATTATAGATACTAACACGCTGCACATTTGAGCAATTACCGTTGCCAGTGCTGCACCCCCAGCACCCATATGCATTTTCCCGACAAATATAATATCAAGAATAATATTAATTCCTGTAGAGATAATAACAAAATACAACGGATTTTTGGAATCTCCCATTCCTCTCAAAATATTAGCAATAGCATTATACATAAAAGTAAATAAAATTCCACTTATAACAACTCTGTAATAATTAGAAGCCTCTTGATAACTTTCTAATGGAGTTTGTAAAATATGTAAGATTGGATTCATAAATATTTGCATTCCTATTGTCATTATAACTGCCAGAATTATTACTAGAGTAAATGTAGTCTCAATAGTTTTATGTATTTCTTTCTCTTTTCCAGCCCCAACATATTGAGCAATCATTACCGTTGCAGCTGACAACAACCCTATTGCAATTCCAAGAACCAGGTCTGTAATCTGTGCCACAATATTAAGACCTGAAATACTATATGTTCCTGCATAATGACTCACAATAAACAAATCTACTGTACTATATAGAGACTGTAATACAAAAGAACCCACAAATGGCAGACTGAATAAAATAAGATTTTTTATAACAGAGCCTTCTGTCAGATTATGTTCTAAATTTCCCATATATCTTTCCCCCACCTCTTTTTCTTGTTTTATTACTTAGGATATGCTTTTTAAGCATTCTCCAAAGTTATACTACATAAAAAAAGAGACAGCAGAGTGAATTTCACTTGCTGTCTCTTTTTTTATATATCATATACCTTCAAAACCACACACAAATCATCTTTTCTATTTCCAATCGCTTTTTAAGGTCAAGCTATCGACCGATTAGTAACAGTCAACTCCACACATCACTGTGCTTCCATCTCTGCCCTATCTACCTCATCGTCTCTAAGGGGTCTCTCACTC